>Ga0126335_1001008_pt1 | contig 14999 bp, 9 predicted proteins | sample OlaspJWI45metaG_FD_108409 | JGI IMG/M metagenome (GOLD analysis project Ga0126335, IMG submission 108409) | Marine gutless worms symbiont microbial communities from Oahu, Hawaii - Olavius sp. 1 OAHU.JWI-45 metaG | ecosystem: Host-associated > Annelida > Digestive system > Unclassified | place... | reverse complement strand
GTGCATCAGAAAAATAATACAGTCTTTAAGGCACTCACTACAGTTTAAGGTACACAGGCCGCCAAGCTTACCCATCTTTAGCTTAATGTAGTGTAGAGCACCGAGTTTGTATAGTTTTGTTTAGCATGTTTTGCATTCTATCTCTATACTTAACGAATTAAAACAACGCAAGCAGAAATGTTGTTGTTGTTGTTGTCGGTATTTTCCTCAATCTTAGCTATATAGAGTCTAACATATGTTACCATACATCATCAGCACAAATAACAGCTAGGCCTAGGCTACACTCAGAGGCAATTGATCAGATCCTAGAACGAGATCAGCGCAATCACAGAGTGCACTGCATAGGCCTACTTTTAAATTAACTTAACATTTTTGCACAAATAAAATGTTGGTTTATTATGTCACCATAGAGTATAACAGAAAAAGTTTAGAACAAATAAAACAAGCTTCAACCTTATACCTTTACGAAACTCCACAGCGTGGGATAAACTGTAGAAGCTGACGGCTGGCCGGTGCTGTAGAGCGACGACATGACTTAGACATTCGTCGGATCCAAACAGCCGAGAAGAGGACTAGCTAGGTCAAAGTCTGTTGTCAATCGCTGTTCACGCTTTGCTCTGTTAATTGCATATAATTGCTGGCGACCACGCGGCGGCGTCCGTTTAATCAACGGTCATTTGGCCTCTTGTGTTTGGTTTTAGCAGAATTTCTCCTCGTCTGCTATCAAATGTGCGGTGTGTGTTTACGGCTTTACCTTTGATATTAGCTGACCAGCATTTCTGCGCCACCCAGGGGTTGTGCGTTCACGCCCGTAATTGCGCTTGAGCAATATGCACGAACCGTCTCTGTATGCCTACACCTGTTAATGCCTTCGACAATTTTGCATTTGTATGAACAACAAACATTGTCCTCTGAAGTTGTTTTTTGATGTCAACGGCACATGACGGTACCATTACTGTACGATTGTACATGAATAAGATCACAAATTTGTTGCTTGATCAAGCCGTGCTGCAAATAGTCGACGTGACTTACGTTGCGTCGTGTTTGCGTTTGCTTACTCTACTGTGGGATGATGGGAATGGCTGAGGCGATGCGTGATTGTTTATTTTGCGATCAGCATCAGTGAAAGTCATTTATCAAAATTATCAATATATAAATGCATAATACATTGATAAAAATTTTCAATTATCGGTTTCTCACTTTCCAAACCGGCCACCGGATTAAAAACCGATTACCGGTTTTCCGGTTACCATTTAACATCCCTAATCATTTGTACAGTTAGGTATTGTAGTAAAAAAAGGTAAAAGTCCCTCCTGAGCTATGTGGCCTCTCAGCCAGACACCAATTTACACAGCAGTACCATGGAATATTGGGCTAGTGCATCATGTAGTGTGTCTGTTTGCTTTCCAGCCATTAGGCCAGTACAAAATTATAGTGCATATTGACAAGAGGCACATTGGTATAACTTACTGAAGGTTACTGCACAGCGGTACATGGCCGAGACTTGAACCCAGTAACCTACTAGTCACAGATCTGATGCTCAGATACTGACTGAGTCACCACACCAGCTGCAGAGCCTGACATTAATTATTAACCAAATTAATGCGCATGTGCAGGAGTCATGATCGGGCATTACCAGAAATACCAGCGAGTGCGTCTGGCGTGGCGTCGACGGATGACGACGATGAAGAGGATGAAGGTCATTATGACGTCATCTCAAAGAGCCGTCGGGCAGCGGCGGCAAACATGCCACCAAATGGTCGGACAGCTCAGAAACCACGGTTTTGTCACCCATACGAGGTCGTAGCAGGAGATTTGTACTCAGCCACCTACGCCGGCATACGAGATGAACTGGAAGCTGCGGTCAGTCGTCGTAGTAGTGGTCGGGGACGAGGAAATAGTTCTCGTGGAGGAGCGGCAGCAGTAGCACGGGAAATACCGGACCAGTTGTATGCTGGCATAACGGATGACGCTAAAGTATTTACTCAGGCATCGCGCCCTTCGGCTCTCCTGTCGGAGATTACTTCGACATATTCCACAGTTGTTAGTAATCAGCAGTTACGTGTTAGTGACCACATTGCAGAATCAGACCGAGGGATGGTGGCAGGAAGTATGAGGGCCAGTAGTGATGCCGAAAGTCCGCTATTACCACCTCGCAATGGCAACTTTGATACCGTTGATGATGGGGCTGCGGCAGTAGCTGCAAACTCAGTACCATTGACCGCAGCCATGTCGTTGATGTCAGCCAGTACTGCTAATGGTAATCCTAATCCTAGCACAACCATGGCTATGCATATTCAGGAACTGCAGCTGTTACACAACAGTGCCAATGCCGATGCCATGCCTGTGTCAGGTATGATATGTTGTTTCTGTAATTTTGCTTTGTAATCTTGTTTTATTTTGTTTGTTTATCTGTTACTTTTTTATTATTGTGGCACTTTCCGGCTCATTGACTGCAGTGTTTCCTATTTTGCGGAGTGACTGCAGAATGTGCTTTTACTTTGTTGATCTTTTAAACTTACTGACTTGATTGGAGCATTGATGAGGACTGTAAGTAAGATTTGGGTTGATAATTGTGTATTTAGTGGCCTCGTCATCATCAGTAGTAGTGGAGAGAGTTGCCAACTACTCAAGTGTGACGGCTCGCGAGTCTCTTGAGAACTTACGGCGGCGACAGCAGCAGCAGGAGAGACGCCGACAGACTGGACTACTGATGTCAGATGATATTGACACAACATACGATACCATCGACTATGATCTCATTAATTCGGTAATGTCGTTGCATTGCTGGCAATTCTGTCTGTTATTTCTCTTTGGGGTGGGCCATAAATGATTATGAACAACTTTTATTCACCTTATTCATGGCAGGTTACATATGAACAGTATATCGAGTGGGCAAGAAAAACTGACCCACTATATTAACCTAATTGTCATATTTTAGCGTTAAGTTAGAACTAAAATTCAAGATGCATTCTGAAACTGAAATCATTTATGAGAAATTAACATGATTTTTGAACAGATCTTAAAAAGATTTATACAACTGGTATTGTTTAAATGAAAAGACCTAACTCTTCAGAAAACACAATGGAGTTTTACCATTGCTTTATGTCACCATGATGTTACTTGGGCTCAGTGTTATCTTTAGTGAAATTTCATGGAAGATAAGTTGACCATGTTGTGATCTTCTGTGAATCTTTCACAACATTAGTTTTGTCTGTTGGCATTATTTTCTGTGAAAATTGACTTCGACTTAAACTGAAGATTTTTATTCTTTTTGTTGAAGGGTCGGTTTTTTTATGGCCCACTCTGTAGTGGAAAAAAACAAACATTAATAAAGGATAAGCGATCTAATACAATCTCTACATGACATGACCTAACTGACATTCTTCACACGCCACATTTGCTAATAACTGACATTAACTGTTCTCAGCAACTCTATTTTGCAAGGAATATTGACTGACGTTCGTCAACACGTGTGATTTAATATAAGTGATACCTAAGACTGGATGGAAAAACACTCCAATTATGTCTTGCTCTAAAAACTGTTAGCTGGTTAATTAACTAACTAAGTGTTATATTTTATCAAGTTGCATATTAAGATTATTTTAATCGCTGACAGCTGTAATCTTTTCATTAGCACCATTACAAGAACCACTATGCTGTTTGTAGCTTTTAGTTGGTAATCGTACCAGTGCGCGAGCTGCACCAGCTGCATCTGATAATTCAGCAGTCTACAACAACGGCAGCGACCTTTACGCTGAGATCGGAACAGGTCTGTATCTGACTGTGACATTTGCTGAGCTGTATTTTTGTCTGCATTAATTAATTATATACTTTGTTCATTGTACTGTACATATTTTCTTCCTTTTCTGTTTTAATGATGGCCAGATCTCGTCATCCCTTCACCCTGGGTGTGGGACCTTGGCATCTTCATTGATGCCGACTTGAGTATATGCATCCAAGTCCAGCAGACTGTTGCGAGCTGTTTCGCCACGCTGAGACAGTTACGCGGCATCAGGCAGTCACTCTCGGCGTTGTTTTTTTATTTCATGTCATATTTGAATAGCTAATATGACATACAATAAAAATAGACACTATCTACTAGCAAAATTAGCTGGTAAAATGGCTGCAAGAGTGTTAATAGATTCTTGTATCGTGTGTCTTGTATCTGACGTTCTGATAACATGTGCTGCTTTTAAGACCAGCTGATATGTGCAGGTCCAAGTTCAGCTCAGAGTTCGACGACGTATGCTAAAGTGAGTGATTTGACAGTTGATCAGAGCACAGTCACAGCTCCTCTGGCACCACCCGAGGATGCTGCAGTGGAGCCCAGTGTTCCAGGTACCGCCAACTTTGTCAGCCTGTCTGTCTGTGTGAGTTCATGAACTTATCTGCTGGTGAAGTAAGTAAAGTAAGTAAAGTAGATAACTCATGTAGCACTGTAGGCAAGACAAGCTGCCTCGAGTACTTCACATTCACAGTACACGCTCACACAATGGACACCTGAGACTTCAGATGTTTCTTGACTATGCCTCTGAGATTTGCGGATAGTATACAGCCTGCCTTCCAGCTAAGCCTGTGGGAGACTGTTGACTCTGGGCCAGAACCTGTGACTCCAGGGACCACAACTTTAACTACACACCCCTGTATAACATATTGCCACATTTGAATGTTTAAAGTGGAAGTAATTGGCATGGCTGGCTGTGCAGATGCTGTCGCTTTAGTAGACCACGTAGCATCATCTTCGTCATCTGCTGTGGTGCCAGTGGTTGCTAATGCCAGTGCCCTCTATGCCATTGTGTCACGTAATCGTACGACTCCATCACAGACAGTGGGACACGTTACTGTCAGCAGCGGTAGTAGTACTGCTGTCGCTCCAGCTGACATGGTCGTTGTCGATGCACGACGGGACCTCTACACGAGAGTCGTTCGCCGACAGGACGGACGCCGCGGTACATTGACTACTGCCAACACCCAGAGTTCGACTATGGTGCCACCACCGACTGGTAGAACTGTGCGTGTGAGTAGTGCAGATGGTTATGCCAGCATTGATGACCCCCCACCACGGCCACAGAACTATGCAGGCAACAGTGTCAGCTTTGGAGGCAACATTGTTGATGGTGGCAACAGTGTTGACTTCTACGACGTAATTCGTGACGACGTCTCGGTGGCGGCATCATCCGATTTCGATCCCAACTATGAGATGGTAATTCCACAGACGACTTCATCTCAACCAGTCACTAGTGCCGCTGCGGTGGCAGCATCCAACAACAATCAGCAAACACAGAACACTACTGTAGTGACCACATCGGACTCCGGGAGACGTGGACGACAGACTGACGCAGCCAGACAACATGGCCCTGGTGGACTGTTGATCAGAGAACACATCTATGATGAAGTCTCATCACCAACGACAAGATACACGTCGAACATTAGACAGACTGATCTGTAGTGGCGAATTACCCAGTTTTGAATTGTAACAAGTGTTAGATCATAGGGTAAATCGGCAACAGATTCAGCAGAGGTGCATAAACTGCAGCTCGTGAGCCACACTTTTCATAGTCCCTGGCTCTGAAAGGGTGTCCACCAGTCCGGTACATTTCTAGCAGAAATATTGTCAGAATTTTACTACATTGTTTCAGCTCTGTGTTTAGTCAACAAAACATGTACAGCGTAAAGGTGAAATGTATTTGATGGAGCATGTAATGATGAGATTCGACCAGCACTCATCCCTGCACCGTACAACCATGACTGAAAAAGCTGATCTCTTATTGAATTGCTTTTGTTGAGCTTTTGCTAGCTGACAGTTATCACAGTTAAGACCGGGTGCCATTTTGGCTGTTACAAGTACGTAACAATTTCCATGAAGACTGATTCTATTCTAGAATATTTCGAGAACTTTTGATGCCCTGTCCAATATCGTTACTCATCTGATAGTTTGGAGCTGGGTAGAATCATGACCTGAGAATTGTGCAAACTGGAAGGCCGATCTATTAAAGAATTGTGTGGCTTTCCGAAGTTTACTCTAGAGCAGAAACTGCATCAGCAGTCTGACGACTAAAATGGAACCAAGACTGCAACGTATTCCAGAGTATAGTGTTAGTTGATCACATAATGTACCACTGTGTATTTTACAACACTGCATAAACGTTAACCTGTTAGTTGTGGTAGCTATGCTTATCTCTACGTTCCAGACATAGGCTACAGGTGTGCTCTTGTATCGTTGAACTAACCACTACACTTCTGCACTGTGCATAGTATGTGTGTGTATAAAATGTATGTGGATATGCATATGTATATAAGTAGATGGTACAGAGTGGCTTAATAGTGGGGCATTCGCTTAATTTTGTAGGATCTGCTGCAACTGCTTTATTATGTATATGGTGTGCATGTCATAATTTGTACATAGAACACAATGTCCTAGTAGCCTAGTCTATAGCTTGGCCTGTCGGCTAAGTTGGTAAAGCACCATGTTGGCAATTTTTCAACGCCCACGCTCACACAGTGAATATACCCTGGATTTTGGGGTCTCTGTGTCACAGCAGTGGTAGTTGGAGGGGGAGTGGCTAATCACGTGTGTATTTCACTGTGCGGATAACAAAAACTTGTTACTCTCTGATGATCTGCAGTTTTTGACAGTTTTGATAATCGTTACAGTTGCTGTTCTTATTCATTCACCAGATGGCATCACTTCGATGCGGCCATTGCTACAGTACTGTAGCCACTTGGTTTGGTATTGTTAACAGAGGCCAGCTTTGAAAGCCTTCGACTGGCATTTGCCTATTCTGCAGCCTTCCACGGCATCAGTTTTTGTATAATTGACATAGTGAACAAACTCTTGTTCTCTGTAACTGACATGTCCGACGTTGACAGCAACGTGAATAAGAGAACTATAATTAACAGAGAATATGTGAACAACAGCATTTTACTGTAACTAATAGATCCATATAACTGTCACCGTTATGAACGGAATTTCGTAGTTCACATGCGCCCTGATCATAAGAAGCAGTTATGTATTGGTAGGTGATACTCTCAGAGTCTTGCCAATAATGACAAGAGTATCATTCAGTGTTCGATGTCTCACTGTGGGGTCATCGGTGTTAGTCGGAGTCAAACAGCGGAGGACATTTGCGGTTGTCATAGAAATTGCTGACAAAAATGAGCCCGTCCTGCTTGCAGCTGCACACCAGCACATCGCACCAATCAAAATTGATTGACCGATTGTGTTTTTATTGTACAAGTTCACGTACATCTTACTCATTAAGACTAAAGAGTTAGTACTAAATACTGCAGCTGTTTCAACAAGAAACAAGATTACCTTTCAACCAAAAACTGACCACCCACGTCTTTGGCTTTGTTACTACCTTGACTTAGACTAAACTGAAGGTTTCCGATAGGAAAGTGTACCTGCCTACCAGTACCAACTGTGAACTTTCTAGATGAAGCATTTCGAAAGTTGTTGTGCGACACACAAGCAGACAAATGCCTGCAAAAATATACACCGTGGGTCTGGTGGAAAATTATGAAGGCACATCGTAAGCTTACCTGAAAAATGAAAAATGCAGAGCTAGAAAATTATGCTTTTGTAACAATTCATATTCTTAGCAACTTCTTGCCTTGCTTGTGGACCTCCAGGCCACCCTGGGATCTGCAGACCATACTACTGCGGGAATGAAAAGTCAAGATATGGCAAGAAAGTCCGTACGCGAATGGGTCAAGGTAGTCGTGCACAGCCTGGGTGGTCTTGCTGCTGATGGTTCCGTCAACCTTAGCCAAGTAGTCGTAGATCTCGTAGAACAGTTCCAGAGGGATGGAGCCATCACCGTCGGCTGACAGCAACTCACAGACCAGCTTCATTGTCTCCAGCATGTTCTGTAGGCATATACACTGCTGCAGACGCATTTCTGTAGAAAACTATTCACACCTAGTTTAAAATGTCGAGATAAAGGGAGGAGTGGTGTGTATTTTTGGGAGGGGTGGGTTAACTTGAATGGCCAACCCAAGGATTGAGCCCATGCTTGGGCTGGGGGACGGGGGGGCAACTGGAAAGAACTGCATTGAAAAACTCAAAAATGGTAGTCATCTTTGCTCTAGCCCTACTGCCTATTATCAAACCGGTATTACGTAATTTAAGATTTACTGAAATGTTGGTGATTTATTTGCAATTAGATGTTTCATTGTTGGTGCAGCATTTGGTTAAAATTCGACACTGTTTGCCAGAGTTATGAACATGTATACAGTAGTTTACTTTTCTACCGGACACACAGTAGGTTATGTAGTAGGTACGTACTTCGGACAAGGAAGAGCAGCCGAGAGCAAAGAACTGCATCCACTGAATGTTGCCTTCAAACCGACCAATCCTGCGAAGTTGGTCAAACTGGTCCTTTGACAGAGCCAGGCTGTTCCATTTGCACTCGATGGATGCAACCGGCGTCAGCACCTTGGGACCCAGCTGTTCACGGCCACAAAATAGTTTAACGAAGGTCACACTGAATACTGAATAGGCCTATGTGACGGGAAATCGGAACTGCGACCTAGTACAATGTTCCTCGAGTCCCCAAGAGTCTCCACCCCAAGCAGAACCTCGATCCGTCCAGCCATGTTTGCACATCTAAGTGACGTGATGCTGTGTGAGAGACAGAATGACAGACGTTGGGAACATCGACCGCAGTAGTCTGCATCTGATGCATTCGACGCAGCCTAGAAATACACTCGTGAATTTGTTTTAGTTTATACACAGCCGGTCACTGACCGACTGGATATAATACCTGCTGCAATTGGAAGTGTAGCCAAGCGATCAGGCACCAGGGTCGGACCAGTTGGACGACCCCACGCCATAAATCCCACCATTTTTACCTGCGCGCCAGCTATGCTAGGAGCAGGTAAAGTTTCTGGCGGCATCTGTCTGAGCGTTATGTCCGCCCACAATCTTGAAAACTACTGAATTTGACTTGATTCATTATACAAGTTGGGATCAAGTTGTGTCGGCTACCGAAGCACGTGTCATTTGGTAGGAATATGACCATGGTGAACGCTAGTAGTGACTGGAAGTTGGTGACAATTGACATTTGACCTTGACCTTTAACCTCGAGAGCTATTTTATTTTCATAGTTCTTTAGCTATAACTATCGAATGGCTTGACCTAGCAACTTCGTTTTCGGTGCGGAGATACGTCTTGAGAGTATCCATGTTCCGGTCGAGTTCAAGGTCATAGGGCAAAGGCCAAGGTCACGGCAGCAAAAGACGTCCGCGCGCAGGTCTGTGCTCCCTCGGGCACAGTTTAATACTTCATTATAAGGCTACGTTTACTAAGCAGTGCCTGCATAGACCTAGTGGCGCCTACATCTGTATGACACTTAGCTTGACCATGCTTACAGCAGGCCTACCATACAGCGCTGATAAGAGCATCAGTCTCACCTGTCTGTTGAGAATCCTGAGCATTCCCGGAGTCAGACGCACGTTATTGTCATCCTCTCTCAGCGGCGGCTGCTCACCATTAGCCATTGCACGAAAATACCTGTACAGTAGTTGACATATGAGACGAGACAGTATTATTAGGCCACACCGAATGCATGAGATGCGACTATTGCGATCGATGTACCCGGCGTATGTCTGTCAGCCAGTAAGTCAGTCTGTCTATCACAAGGCTTCATGCGGCTTTGCTGATCAGGTCGAGGTGCAGCTTGCGGTGAAGATTCTTGGGGGTCCAAGATACCGGTACATTGTATTAAACGGGGGTCCAGGCCCTCCCACTACTAGGGGAGGGGATATGATGCGGCCTTCGCCAACTTACTTTGGATACTTGTTAAATGAGCACACAAACGTAGGCCGCTTGCATATACATCGTAGGTTGCATATTGGGCCTAGCCGCGCAAAAACGGCAGCAGCGGTGACTGGCTACAGAAACATAAGCAGTGACACAGTCACCCATAAAGGAACAGAAGAGACACAACTACAATTTAGCATTGCATATGTTTCATGTTAAGCATATCGAAAGTCTGGACCCTTAAGTTTGTCAAAAACCCGAGAAGAGCGGTCGACAACAGGGTTGTTTGCCTAAGAGTCAGCGTCACGCCATCATTCCTCCACGTCTCAAAAAACCTAATGCCGACCCAGCAGACGTGAAAACTACCGGCCCATCACACACTCTACACTTTTGTCCAAAGTCATTGAGAGCGGCAAGTCTGTCGTAAGCTTGTCGCGTACCTGAACAAACAAGGTTTAATTCTTCTTCTGCAGTCAGCGTACAAAAGATTCCACTCTACCGAAACTAGCATTCTGAACTTGTCTGTGATGCTCTGTTAGCTGCTGATCGAGGCGAGGTTACACTGTTAGGTTTCCTCGACCTCTCAGCAGCCATTGACACTGTGGATTACGATATTCTACTTGACCGTCTACGTGAAACTTTTGATCTCCGTGGTCAAGTACTGGACTGGATCCATTCATTTGACAATAGAACACGGTGAGCTTTGTCGGAGGCAAGTCCATCTGGTCATATGTTCTTTGTGGCGTACATCAAGGAAGTGTCCTTGGACCGCTGCTCTTTATTCTCTGTGCCGCAGACGTCAGCTCAACGCTATGGCTTCCAAATGCTCTCCTACGCTGATGACACACAGCTTTAAATCAATGATGAAGCTCAGTCGTGTGAAAGATGACTCCCTCGTTTCACGGAGTGCATTGCAGCGATTGAGACCTGGATGACAGCAAACAGGCTAAAAATGAACACTGATAAGACCGACTTCACCTGGCTTGGCTCTAAGCACCAGCTAGCCAAAATCAAATCTCAGTCCATGACGTTGGAGGCAGTCCACGTTCCCGTGTCATCAGTAGTCACCTGTCTCGTGGTCCAGTTCGAAGGTCAACTTACTTTCACCCCCCACGTTCAGTGCCTTGCTTGCCGTTGTTTCTACCATCTTCGGCAGCTGCGGTCGGTGAGGCGGACGCTGACAACAGACTCAGCTAAGGCTCTGGTGCACGCACTGATTGCTAGTCGTCTTGACTACTGTAATACTGTGTTGTGTCACAAAAGACCACTGTCACAAATACACTGCAGTCAGTGTTGCACTCTGCTGCGCGACTCATAATGCAGAAGCGGAAGTTTCAGCGCATAACACCGACACTTCGAGATGATCTTCACTGGTTGCCAGTTCCAGAGAGAATAGTTTTAAAGCTCTGCACGATCATCTTCAAGTGTCTCCATCAAACCGCACTGCAGTACAAGTGCTTGCCTCTCGTACGTCCAGCTTCCGACCACGCAGCTTTGCTGCCTGCGCTCCAAAACTGTGGAATAATCTGCCATCGTCACTTCGCGATCCAACACTGACACATACACTTTTCTGTAGCAGGCTAAAGACACATCTCTTCGGTTTGGCCTACGGACGTGCACTCGTGACTGCTTAGGCTGCAAGAGCGGCACATTATAAATTTTCCAATACATACATACATACATACATACATTGTTACAAATGCAGATATGGCTATCGAATTGTGTGGGCTGCAGTTTGGGCTGGGTTTACGCTGCAGCACGCCATAGCTGCCAGCCTGCTGACATACGGACAGCGGGCGCACGGACAAACAAATTAAGGCGCAGTACGGTATTGCTGTCTGTATACTGACGTACTGCCCCAGTATAACCCTATAACATTAAAAGAAAAAAGTCATACACTTGATATATTGCCCCTTAGTGAAGGAACCTCACTGCAGGAGCACTCAGGTATGGCACACGTTGTCGAGGGATTTCACAGTTTTACCTGCACACCCACGCGTTTATCCACGAATGGAATGAACCAAACCTGCCTTTGCCTTCCCAGCCGAAGCTGGTCCACATTTACTGACGCCAGGGGATTGAAGACTGAGTTGGCCTAGGCTCCATCACGGTAAGTAAAATAGTCTGCCCAAGACTGCTACATGACAGCTATGATAATAATCCTTCACAGCATCAGCGAGCGGGGGCAGCAACTGGTGAGCATTCTGTTGTAGGCCTACACGGCATGCCAGCAACTGAAACATGGAACTAATTTATATCAGCTACTTGAGCTGGTGCCGACGTCGTCAGCACTGCCCCTTGTACAAATATAACTATACACTGATCCAGCATGTTAACAACTTCCACGTGCTAAGCACGTACCATTATGCTTACTGAAGCCGTGCGGGCTCCGGAGTGAGGCCTATACGAGTAGGCCTAATCACGGACATCTTAGTACACTACACTACTAGAAGTCCATGGCCTGCTGCATTTCCTGGCCAAAAGTCGTAAAAGGCAACTAAACTGGGGTTTTTTGAAACATCAGCCTGTTCTTGTATGTTCACCTTGGGCCTGCTATGAGCAGCCAAAAGATACATGTACAAGGCTGTGAAGATCAATAGATCAACCCCAAAATAACCTATAATGTGTAGAGTCGCAAGTTGAACCTTTACTTCTCACTTGTGTCAAATATTTCGAGAGTCTGGGTCACTCTGGTGCATGTTTAATGTCGGAACCTTAATATATACTCACGCAGCGGACCAGGCGAGCACATCGGCGGGTTGTGTCTTGATGGCAGCCCTCGTGTAACGCTTGAGAATCTCCGGCAACTCGGGAGGAACATTTACACTGACGATCGGTCCACTCCTATATGACAGACAGATGCCATCAGTCTCTCTATGTGTGTGGCATGGCTGACAGTCAATTAACCAAAAAAAAAACTATAAAATGTATAAAATACAGTTGTTAAAATAATAATTAGGCCTATATGTACTTGGAAACTGGAAGTCAAAACTGCGGTAGACGATACAAGATATGATTTGGGGGTTAAAAACTTAAAGGGAGCTAAATTCGGCACCTTCTCCAGTCCAGTCATCTGCTGACCTACTGACCCTTCGTGTATCCACTGCGTTGGAAAATGAGGCCCAGATCCCCTCCAGACTCCAAGCCGGCCTCTTGTGAATGTGGCTACCTTGGGCCAGGCGTTGCATGCATTTCCACTCCTGCTGCAGAACATTCCTGTAGAAAAGTACAAAACTAAAACTTACGTCATCCTTTCGATGTGGCCACGCGTAATTTGAACGATAACTAGCGATATTAATTCGTTCACAAAAACTCTCTGTATTTGTATTTGCTGTTATTGTTGTTACGCTCTTTTTAAACAAATATGTCAAATTTACGTCATATATCCTGTGACGTAAAATGAAAAATAAGTAAGCGCGTATAGCTCACAACCAAAAGTCGTATAAATCAGTAGTCGTATGACTTGTTTCCGAATCTGGGCTAAGGTTCAGGCTGTATTTTACATAAGTTACGCAACTTAACGCGCATCTGCGCGTTCATTGATCGTGCTGGATTCGTTTGCTTTCAGTAGCTATTGTAGGTAGGGGCCTAATAGCTGAAAACCAATGCAATGCCACAAGACAGGTCGGCAAGATGGCAAACTGTCATCAAGGTGATCCATCAACGGTGGCACGGTCCGCTCATGTCTGCCCATTGCCGACACAGATGAAACGCAATAGACACGCGGTAACTAACTCCTGGTGGAGCTTTAACCAGCGGATGCTTCAACGCCAATTGGCAGCACATTCATCACAGAATATGGTTGGCAGTTTCTGCTCTTTCCTGGTGGTTGTGACATTACTAACAGCCAGCGCCGAGGCCGGCTAAAAGGGCCAGACCCTATGTACAATTCAGCAGTCGGTTAAAAAGAAGAACGCACTGCTTAATGAGGGCGGGAAATCTGTATATGTCAAGTCTTCACAGTCGTACTGATGCGACGAGGAAAGGCAGGTGTGGAAGACGCTGGACTGGTGACATTAACTAAAGACAGGACAAAACGGACTCCCTATAGTTACATTTATCTGAACTGGACGGGACAGGCCTAAATGGAACTGGTAGAAACGTATGTCACTGCTTGGATCAGACCTGCGTCCTGAAGCAATGAGGTAAGCTAGAAGCCGCTTATGGGCAGTGACGCTCAGCTGACGTAAGTAGTGGTGACCCAGTTTTTGGTTTGTGAAATTGTGATTAGAAGTGGTAATTGGTTAGAATATGTCTCTGCATGCAAGAATACAACTTATAAGTCTCTACATCCAACGGTTACGATTTACAGCCAGTTCCAGTCGGCATACAGAAAGGGACATTCCACAGAGACCGCACTACTGGAGGTCCTGGATGGAGTCTTCACGGCGGCCGACGACACCGTCGACCACCGGTTCCTCCTTGATCGCCCGCGACTCGAGTTCGGAGTGACGGAAACAGTGGCGTAACGATGGGGTGGCTGCTGCGTCTAGTGACGGGGGGCCCACTGGTGGTAGGGGGCCCCCAACAGTTCTATAGTTCTTAGTGATTAATTTTAGTGTTTGTTTGATGTTATTGAGAAATTGTTATATAATAATATATTGCATTGTATGGTTTCAAGTTTAACCGTTGATGGTTGTATTTCAGTAAATATCTTTATCTTATCTTTACTTAAAATCTTTTCCCAGCTGAAGTGAATGGCCCTGGTTACTTTATTTTAAATGAGAGACGATAGAATATTTGACGCCGCGTTTATTTACTTATTTATTTATTAGTACTTACTGCTGCATCAGCATGATATTTGCTACTCATTAGTTAATTCACTCAGACTGAATACACTTAGCATTAAATGTGTTGTTTTGTTAGCGTCAGACAGACTAGCTCGTAGTTCTAAGTTCATACTGATATCGGCTAGTTATTTGCTATTTTAAATAACATTATTTTAAATCAGAGGGGAGGGGCTATGACCTAAGAAAGTGACGGGGAGCCTCGTATGGTAGCGTTTACGCCTTTGGACGGAAATACCGCTCCGCTGGCTGCAGTCCTATCTCGAAGGTCGGACCAGTTCATCAAGATGGGCCAGCACAAATCACACGCCACTGAAGTCGATGTGGGCGTCCCGCAAGGGTCTGTGCTTGGCCCTCTGTTGTTTGCAGTCTACTGCAGCCCAATCGCAGACGTCATCGCTCACCACGGCGTACAGTATCACCAATACGCCGACGACACGCAGCTC
>Ga0126335_1001007_pt1 | contig 15001 bp, 8 predicted proteins | sample OlaspJWI45metaG_FD_108409 | JGI IMG/M metagenome (GOLD analysis project Ga0126335, IMG submission 108409) | Marine gutless worms symbiont microbial communities from Oahu, Hawaii - Olavius sp. 1 OAHU.JWI-45 metaG | ecosystem: Host-associated > Annelida > Digestive system > Unclassified | place... | reverse complement strand
GTATGTATGTATGTATGTATGTATGTATATCTTTATTTCAGGCATAAAACCCATAGAACAGCACACAGACACACTCACAAAACACAAAAAAGAAAAGAAAGAAATAATACTGACAACCAATAATACGCACGCAATGATGTTTACCACCGTAGAAACTAAGCATGTAACAACTGGAGATTTGCAATAAGACAGTTATGACAATTATCTAGTTGGCCAGCAAATCTAACATGACTATGTAACAACGTATCAAAAGTGGGTAAACCAAGCTGTACAAGCATAGCAGTCACACTGTAACTTCTGGAGTAACCAGACAAGCATTTTGTTTTTAACACATGACAAACACAAAGACAACCAGTACAGCTAGTACAGCTAGCCTGCGCTCAGAGTCACTTGACACGTTCGTACTTGTCAGCATTATGAAAAGCTTTATTCACTATCAAATGGTAGCAGACATACATGAATGAGAATATATAAATAATTATCTTCTGCAGATTTCCAAGCGAGAGTCGCGAACGAACCCGGTCATCCTCGACGCTGTCTGTCCAGCACTCGCTTTGCGAACGAGACGAGCCGAACGACTTCAGGTAGCAATTCAGCATTTTAGCTGCATTGCGATCGTAAACCTTATAAGCCAGGAGCGACGACAATCAGCGCGTCGATGAGTGTCTGAGCGTAATTACTTTATGTCTACGCCTGTACCAGGCAGATCCATGACGACCGTCGCCGTCAATCGTTCCACGTTGATGTATTGCTGTCGCCGGCATTAGTCAGACCGAACGTCGATCGGAGCTCCTTTGGGCGCTGACGACAACAGTACTGTTGACGGTCCTGGAGACAGACTCAGACGGCGTGTGAGTACAGTAAGGTGTTAAGCCGCTGAGTCGATTATTGACATAATTGCTTCACTCGCCGAAATGAGCTAGCCACTGACATCCCTGGCGACCCGTTAATGACGCAGATGCGATGGTGGTAACTTACATGTATCTATACGTCTACTTATGGCCAACAACGTGTGGCCATCTGGAGTGCATGCACGCAAGAACTGGAACTTGCCATAACAGCAGCAGGCAATTCTGCGGACCAGCCGAACCACGGCCGAGTCAACGAAAGAGGACAGGTCACGCGTACCTCCCGTGCCTCCACGTTTAAAATTTCTGAGGGAGCGCAAGTCTCCGTGACTCATCTGCTTCTGGAACAATCAGCGGTACAGGTTCACAAGTATTATATCCTAGGTTGAAAAGAATTAGCTTATGATAAACAACGGTTACGGAAGCTTGAAGCTAAAGATACAGATCGATCTGACTTCGAAATATTTAAAATAATTCCTGGGCTTTCAGCTGTACAACTGGAATGCTTCTCTGAATGTGACAATCATCTAATCATGGACAAGAGGAGAGGACAGCCTCAACTCTCAAACTAAAAATAATCGATTATGTTCACAATTGCGCAAACACTTCTTCACATAAAAATTATTAACTTATGGAATTCTGTGAATGATAATATGGTTTGCTGTACCGCTTTAAATGCCTCCAAGAACAGACATGTTCGTTCGTGACTTTTGATAGTTTGAGCTACCGCTCACTGGTGAGGCCTCCATCTGGTGAGTCATTGTGGTGATTAAATCATCCAGTTCATCCCGACAGTTTCACAGCAGACAACAGCGTAAAGGGAAATAAGGGATAAACACGTCGATTTGGTTTCTGTGTGATTGTTTAGACAGTAAAAATAAATCGCTGTGTTACTTACTTACTTTTTTATTTACTTTGTTTGTAATTTTTGTACTCTTTTACTCTTAGTTGGATTTTGAACACTTCCGGCGTATGGGTGGAAGGAAATGTTTATTTTCAGGTTTTAGTGAATAAATCAACGGTGTAACGCATTACTACATTATTACACTACACGTATGCGACCCGCGGCGACATATATTATGCAGGCAGTGTCTGCAACACAAAAAGGTTAAAAATTGAGGCACCGTATAGATAATGGGATCATAGTCGGTTACCGGCAAAAGAATGTGAATGAACTCTCTGTCTCCACTGATTTTAGCACACTTACTTGTTTTAAAAGTAATATTTTAAATGCTGATTTATCTGATTATCTCGTATGTTTTTAACGTGTTAAGTTCCTTATCGGCACACTGCCAGAAGTGCATAATTTGCTGTATACAGGTTCCGTCTAATGTCCTCTGTCGTTTAATATAGGTCTTAAAAGTCCAGAATTAGAACAAGAGCTGCAAATGTTATGTATTACGTAACATCATAAAGACTGCTGTCAGACCTCTGTCAGTCAGCAGATCACACTTTCACACGCAAATTGCATCATAAATTCATTGTTGCTACAGTGGAAATACAAAGCAAAGCAAAAAGAAGTTTAGACGAAGCCACCTCTGTGTACATGTAATTGTACTGCAGAAGAAGGAACTTGGTGAAAAGTTAATTACAATTATGATATAAATAGGCCTAAGCATGTAGACAAGAGCAGCCTTACATCTGCTTAGTGCTTACTGTGACCAAACACACTGCCGTCAGTAATTGCGTGAGTACTGTTTCTTGCAGTTACTTTTAGTACAACGAAATGCGACTGTTGTAGCAAATGCGGTTTTCCTCTTGCTACTTAGTACAAACTACAAAGCTGGGGAAGCTGTTTATTGACTTCTTTTATATGTTTTTCTGTGGTTGAAGGCAATTTCTAAATGGTAGACTATGGCTGGAGCAAAGAGTCAGAAGGAGTTGTCTGATGGTGAATTGAGTGATGATGCTAGTACAGAAGACCTTGACACTAGCATTTGCAGAACATGCAATCTGACATTCACAAACAGCAAGGTAAGCAATTTCTTGTTTAATAAAACAGAATGATTTGTGGTGGTCATTTTGCATTTGAACAGTGTAGTTTATCATTTGTGTTCATCTGAAGAAACTATCTTTTGTAAATTGATGGACATTACAAAGATTTTAAAATTAAAATTACATCAATATTATATGGCCATATGAATTCTGCATTTATGGGTAAACTTTGTAGAATTTCAAGTTTACTGGAGTTATTGACTCTAATGATGTAATCTGCTTATAAGCTTTTAACTAAACATATTTGTAAAATTTGTCGCCAGCTGAGGCAGTATAATGTGATTCTTTAGATTGTGTAGTGCAATTTTTGTCTCGTTTATTGCGTGATAATCTTTACTTGTATGTAAGTTTGAACTTAACTGTTGTAGGCATTTTATCATCACATATATTCAGTTTCACATCTGCAGAAGACATCTAATTTGGTCAGTAGCTCAGAGCCAGTGGCAGCCACTTCACCTGCTCCAAAAAGTTCCTTTCCTGTCAACGCCTTGTATGCCTCAAAGTCATTGTCGTCATCGTCAGAAGCAGCTTGTCGAGATGAGTATGACCATGCAACGTATGAGATGCAGTCTGATCCGTGGCAGCAGGTATTAGATTCTTGACACTCAATCAGTACTGTTATATGACTGTAGCAATTGCAGTGACAGTTGTGGTCCCATTTTTTGCATCATGATTTACCAGGTATTAGTGTTGCTGTTTGTTATTTTTTGTTGTAACTTTTGATTTGTCCACTCACAAACATTTGTCTATGATAATTATTTACCCACACTGTATCAGACTGGAATTATGGTCTTTAGTTATAGACAAGCTATGATAGTGCATTTTGTTTTGCAGTATTCGTTGCTAGATTTGTAGTGTTTAATCTGCACATTGATTAACCTACACTACTGTGTTAATCAAAGTACACGTTATTTTGTTTCTAGTCTGAGCCATTGGTTGAAGGCCAGTGGGTTATGGCTAACAAGATGGCTGAGGAGACAGGCATGATATACAGCTGTGAGGTATTGACCAGCTACGAGTGCTTGTATAACACTCATGTTATTATTGACTTTCTGTGCACTGTTTGATATATATATGTATTTTTCTATGTACTTTGAGTACGAATAAAGAATAATAATAATATTATGTAGATTGCAGAAGTTTGTAGTTGTTTAAATAAAGAAATGTAACTTGTACAGCATATTATTATGATACAGTTAGTGCTTTAGAAGACAGAATTACTATTATCTGAATATGAAAATAGATGCAATGCAGCTGGATCTTGAAAAATCAACTTTGTATGTTACCATTTTGCTGTTGACTGCTGCCAGAGTTTGACTTAGACAAGCTTATTAATTGTATGAAATGGTGTACTGTACAACATTGTTATTGTTACACTTGTGGACATAATTGTAATATCACTAGAACTAATGAATCTGTCTCAATGTGTTACGTTGAAGATGTGTGGCGTGAGCTACAAAGATAAACTGATGATTGATTTGCATCTAGCTGGACTTAGACACATAAAGGTTTGTTTCTGTTTTTGATTTAGTGCAATATATGTGTGACATTGTTATTGAGTTTTTACAGTGTAAGATGTGTGGCGATGTTTGTTGTTAAAGAGCACAAGTGCATAACATTGCATAGTTGAACGTATTTTCCGAGCTGACTTGCGATGGAGGTTAACCTTTATATAACAATTTATAGCATGTTTTTCACAATGAGTTAGGATGTGTATGTGTAATTTTTATAACTCTTAGCATTAATTTTTATGAAATTTTTAAAAATATATGTTGATGGTGATGAATGATGATGTTGATGATTTAGTAGTAATAATTACAATTATCATTATAGATATTTGTTATAAAAGTAAGAAGAGGTCAAGGTGATTTGGCAAAGGCTGCATCAAATGACCCCACACACACTGCATGCCATTGAGTTCAGCTGCATGACACAAACTTATAGACTGACTGACGGACAGACTGACAGACCTATGGACAGACACCATGATCATCGGTAGCACTACTCTGCATCTCATGCATTTGATGTAGCTTAAAAAGTCTAATAAGTTATGTATATCGCTAAATTTGTATCTGTGTAGCTGAAATAAAATGGAATAATAAATGGTTGCAGTTGATGGCTATCTGAAACTTTTTACTATGATTTTCATTGTAGAATGTTGAAGCATCAGGTGAGAATGGAGTATTTGGCTTTATGTCTCAGTCTCTCACGTATGATTTCTGCTATTATGTGCATGAGTTACTGGTCGTGTCAGAAAGGGAATTCTGGCAAAAATGCTCGGGTGCTTCAGATAAAGTTTTGCCTCATTAATGGAGGCATGTTTATGACCCCTGAATGGGGAGTGTACAGTGTTAAAGTGCATCTTCATAATAATGGATCAAAATGTGCTTGCAACACATTGTAGTATGTGTTTGTAACACGTTGTAGTCTTCTTTTGCATAAATTGGATAAAGAGTTTATTACAGTCTATTTCATACATGTATGTGATCAGAATTCTGCCATGAGGTGTTGGTAATTTCACCGTTATTAGTTATGCAATTTGTGTTGATTAATTTATTAATTAATGCATTTTTGACTTGGATGACTTGTCATTTACAGTGAACCATGGGCTGCAGACTATTTGTATCTATTCAGCTCTGTCTCCTTCTGTTCCTTCCATTTTCTTGCAGTTTTATCTCATCTGTGAACAGTTCTTTAGCTCTTGTGTTCTTAACTGTTGTTCTGGTCACAGGTTTTTTGCGTTATAACAAATGGCCAAAGTAATTTGGTGAAGACACATTGAATCTCTGGAGAAATTGGGACTTTTATCTAATACAGTGTTCCATGAATCCCCAAGAGTCTCAGCCCCAAGTAGAACCTCGATCCGTTCAGTCATGTTGGCACAGCAAAGCCACATGAAGCTGCATGACAGACTGACATACACTTCGGATCTGGATCGCATTAGTCTACATTTACATGTACATCTCATGCATTTGATGCCGCCTAAAAATTACACAATATTGCAGTCTAATTGACTTTCATGTTATGGAGCTTTGGTATTAACAGTTGTTTTATTTTTAACTGTTATTTGTTGAATACTGATATCTGATATTGTAGCAGGAGAAGAGTCCTCTGCTGTTGAGTCCAGCTCTAAACAGATGAATTTGAAGGACATGTTTGAGAGAAATGTTGATTTGTTCAAAGAACTGAACTGCTCTTCAGTACCGGAGCAAAGTAAACTGTCTCAGTTTGTTATTTTCTTTTCTGTTTTATTTTGCCTGTATTTCATTTTGTGTTTATACTGTGCTGCTGTGAGTTTTTGGAAACTAAAGGATTTTGTCACTGTTAATGTGTATGAAAGCAGACGTACTGATGGCTTTGCATCATGGTGTTTGTAGATATGTTTTAATGTAATCTTTGCTGTCAACAGTTCAAGACGTCGATTGCAGTCAATGTGGCATTGCTTTGCTGTCATTTGTTGGTTGTTGATTGCACCGTCTACAGAGAATTTGTATCATTAGCTGCTGACAGAACAGAATGATTTTTTCTTAGTGCTGCAATAGCTACTGCTATCATTTAGTGAACCAGTGCAAAACTTCACACAAAGTGAAATTATGGCATCTTATTAGATTTAGGATGTAGTCAGGCAGTCTGCTTATATGCTAGAAACCAGACATTTTTTGTATCTTATTGCCTGCAGAAGCACATACAATGTTTCTCTTAGGAGCCCTATACTAATATTGTATTGTTTTATTTAGTTTGCTTCACACATAGTTGTTTATTAGGTGTTAAAGGTGAAGCAGTTGAAGCTCAGGACAAGAAATCAAAAGTTGCTGACATACTGTCACGAAACTTCAATGCCTTCCAGAAGTTGAGCATCTATGTTGAACCTGTTTTAGGTATGTACACCGTTTCTGATAAAAATGGAACCAATAGTGTGACAAACGTAAATATATAGTTGTAATTTTTGCGTGGAATATGGTCGGGGTAATGTAACACAACAAATGTCTGCTTTCCTCAAACAGTGTCACTACTTTACCTTGTGAATGAAACGATCGTCTTGCATTAAAATGCACATTGTCATAACTGACAACTGCAAGAAAATCAGACCAGAAGCAGCCTGCAACTGTTCGGTTCTACTAGTGAACGAAGGCTTCACAGGCCGCAGTTATCACAAAACACAATGTCAGAATTAAAATCAGTGTTCAGAATGACCACCGCCTGCCCTGACACAAGCTGAAGGACTGCGACGCCACTGATGCACAGCTGGCGTGATACAGCTTGGCCCACTCGGTTCTGATTCTAATGCCATGTTTAAGGTCGTCGTGATCAGTGATGCGTGTTTTATACACCTTCTCTTGAGCCATTGAGTGTGCTACACATGCTGTAGTCAACTGGATTTGAATCTGTTGACTTTGGAGGCCACAATAACGGCAAAATGAACTTTGGCATTTCTCTTTCCAGTAACTCGAGGGTATTTTGATGACGTCAACTTACGTCATCATTACTTTGTGTTGTGCAAATGATGACGGTACATTTTATAATTTTTCAGGTACCTTAAATGTCAAAATGAATTGTGCCAGAAATGACAAAAATTTGTTGAACTTTGTCAAAGTTATGCTCAAAATACTAGTCATTTCATTTTTTTTCCAGACACGGTGTATATCAACTAATAATTGTTATGAAGTGCTGTGGCTTTCCTCTGCAGTGTTGTAGTACAGTAACCGGTGTTTGCTTGATTCATTTGTTAACTGGGGACGTGATCTTTTATGCATTGCTCAGCTTATTGAGCTTATTTTATAGAGTTGTTTCATATGCTCATTCTTTGGGTTATATTCATTACATATATCATGATCAGAATGCACTGAGTTAACAGGCACTTAGTGATGGAACTACCAAACTGGGGCCTGTTGGCAGACACTCATTTATAACATCTTCATTGTCATCAGTTGTGTTTTTCTTGTAGCTGTAATATTATATGTACATTGTACATGCTGTTGCAGGTGTTGACTACATCAGCGAGTTTCGTTTTTCCAATGGCCAAGTGGAGCACGTATGTAACTTGTGTGAAACGACTCTCAGTGTTCCTGTCTGTCTGACGGAGCATGCCAGCAGTTTGCAGCACCTGCTTCGATTCATTGTGAGTTGCGACATTCACTTTTAGGCTGCATGACATGCAGACTATTGTTATTGATGTTCGTGGTATCTGTCCGTCAGTCTGTCTGTCACGTGGCTTAAGTCGGCGACACATGCAGTGTGTGCGGGCCTGCAGGGGTCATTCGGTGCAGCCTTTGCCAAATTACTTTGGCCTCTTGTGAAACTTTATTTGTACTGTGCTGTTAATTATTTGTTTTATGTTTTACTGCTGGCACGTTATTATTATTTTTTTTATATAATAGCCCATGTCTCTGCACTTGCTTGACAGATCTTCATCATTCTTGTGTCATTTGATCAGAACTCGCTGCGAATTTTAGTTTCCATTTGAAAATCTGGTGGATTTACACCGGGTCAAAAACTGGACAATTTTGAGCCGTTTTCTTACCCAGACCCGATTGGATGACCGCCGCTTCGTATCGGTGCGATATTTTGGAATCTTGAAGTAAACTTTATCTGCGCAGATGATTGGGCTATCTTCTTCATCAAACCTGGTACAGATCGGTCCACCCAACTCTGAGATCCTGTGGCTTAAAGGGGTTCCCAAAAATGCGCAAATGGAAATTGGGCGATTTGCAAGTGAATAATTCTAAAATGGCTGAAAATAGAGCCATAGTGTCTGCGGGTGTAAGGTAGCACAGAGTTTCTACTGTCTGCATGCCAAATTTTGCAATTGCCAGTTTAGGAGTTGCTCCAAAATAGCGCATTCATTTGAGGTACCTCCATGCCAACAACGAAAATCTGGATAACAGTCTACTATATGGTAGGATGTATGTCGAAGTTCATACTACTAAACTGTAGAACGTTGCACAGGCTTTCAGTTCGTACTAAAATCAATGACCTTGAAAGATCTTCAGCGGCATTGTGGCGTTTTTTCAGAAAATGGCAGGTTTCAGAGCTGACTATGCCAAACAGGCTTAAGATAGGTGATTAGTTTCTATGCAGAAATGTACATCAAACATTCTAGTGTCTGGTGGTGTATAACTTTTGGCAATATTCGCAGGACTTGCCGGAATGAATGCATTTAATAGAGGGACCTATGTGTCAAAAGCATAGCTATTGGAGTGTAGCCATAGAGCAAACAGCAATTACCACGTAAGTAAGTAAGTAAGTAAGTAAGTAAGTAAAACGTGAATTTATATAGCGCATATCATTTAAAAAAACCTCTAATGCGCTGGTCACATTAATAGAGACTAAAAAGGATTGTCTTGAGAAACTGTTTAAAACTGTCAAAACCGCACGCTGGATCTCTCAGCTCGCGCGGCAACGAATTCCACACCGTCGAACCGGCAATTGAAAACGCCCGACGGCCGTATGTATTGCGTGCCACATGTTTTTATCGTTGCCATCGGCCTTGGTTGGATATCTGTTAATGAATACCCAGAAAAATCTAGATTAACAACATTAATTCAAAACCACTATTATCTTCCATGCGTCGATAGCGAGGTCCTGCAAGGTACAAAGTGGTCCAAATACACTTTTTTTCACTATAGCTTAGTTGTAGATAGTCCAATTTTGCTGAAATTTTGCACATTGACACATATGAAGGCCCCGAAAGACTGGCATGTATAAAAATTAGAACCTGATGTTGAATTCAGCCACCAGGGGGCATTCTTTCGAATTTCCTTTTGTGGTCATATCTCTTGACACCAATTAAAATGTTTTCACAAAATTTGTGGTTACTTAGCAAATGGATTTATTTGAGGTATAGCATGAAGGAAGACAGTGAAAACTGAATGGTTTGGCAGCATCGGGCAAGCGACTTCAGGATAGTTCGAGAGAAAGTGAGTGACTTTTAGCGAGTGTGATGGGTGCGAGGCAACAGGTGGATGAGCGAGTTTGAGTGCTGCACATGGCAATACAACAGTAATTGCCACATTTTTTAGTTAAATTTTGTTACTCACTTGTTGTTACTGCTGTTGATTTTTCATATTGATATTACAATAAAGTTATGAAATTAATAGCTTTATAAGTTCACTACAGAAGTCGTAGTGATGTTCATGTCTGTCTTTGGACAGTTTTACCATGACTCAAGTTCGTTCAAGCTGATTTCACTGGCTGATAAATGCGCGGATCTGGAGTTTGTACGAAATGTCGCTGCAGACATTGAGAGTAAACAGGGTCGGCAGTTGCGCACAAGAGTCTTTGTTGAGACTCCTGCATTACCTCAAGGTCTGCATTGTTTATGCTAACTGCAGCATGGTAAGAAATGTTGAGTGCTTACAGTAGTTTTAAAAAGTGTGATTTGCACAGAGGTTATCATAAAGTGTGCTGTGTTTACGAAGGTATTTAGTATTCAGCGGAAACTGCTGTTTTTTAATTTGTATTGGCTTGATGGATATGTTAGATGTTACTCTTGTCTGAACTGATGTCATTGATGCCGTTGTTGATTTTCAGGTAAAGATAACTCAGTTACAGACTCCACTGCCACCAGTCAATGGATTGAGCAGAAAGATGACCTCGTTCGACAAATTTCAGGTTTTGTAATTGTTGCTTAGTAATATCTCCATTATACACACCGTGACGATGTCATTTGCTAAATAACTCTATGGTCAGTGTTGTCGCCATTTTGTATATCAGCTATTTACATTACGTGTAACCCGCATTCACAACATACAGTATGGCATGCATGTCCGTGATATATGGTAACATTATATGTGCTGATGAAGCATGATGGCCAGCGAGACATGCTAATATATATGCCCCGAAGTTGAAATTTCACACAAGGGCAGAGCCCGAGTGTTGACATTTCAACTGATGGAAGTATAGTATATGTTAGCATGTAACACATTGCCATCGTGCTTCAGCTGTTTTGTCGCATCACTAACTAAAGTAAAAAAAATAATATTTTAACCTTGGAAATTTTGGCGAACCTGTTAGCCATCTAACAAAGAACAGCAAATATACCAGTAGGCCTAGTTCGTTTCCGGTTGTTCACAGTATACTTCATTATTAATTTTAGTAATATAAAAGGCTTTTATTCCAAAATTTAATTAAAAAGTAACTTTTATCATGAAAAATATGAATAAATAATTGTTATAAACATGACCTTATGAAGACGTTACGTCATAGGTCTAAATGTAAACACAGCATAGAAAGTATGTGAGCAATAAACTAGCATAATGTTTTCACATTTTGGTTATAATTTTCATGAAAATAATAATCTTTTATTGACGACTTTATTCGTATGCTTTCAAAAAATGAAAAACGACGAGAGAGTGATTTTACACCATAAAAATCACACAAATTTCTGGAGCTCCGCCCACATGTCGTCTAGGCACTTGAAGTGAAAAAATTATGTTACATTTTTACCGTTGGACATTGGAAAATGAAGTTGGACCAGTAGGAATGCTGTATTTTTGTTAGTGATGCAACAGTGGTAATATATAGTAAAGTAAGTGACGTTAGTGCACCTCATGTATATATGTTTCTGTCTCCTCAGTTCTTGTTGTCTGTTCATGATATTGCATATTAAGATGTCTGTGATCATTTGTGAATGACAGGTTGTAATAGATTGGTTTCAGTCTTGACCAGCACAAACACATTGGCTTGTATTGTGTGCTAACTTCTGCATGCTGAGGAAGCAGCAACCCCGAGCTATTTTGCACTGAGATTCTTTAAGCTCCACAGCACCTTGCAATTGTTATAATTGCATGATGTGTACTAACTGTGCAGTACATATGAAGAGCATTTGAACTGTATGACCAGTGCCGTGATATATACGAATAACAGGACTCGAATTTCCAGGCTTATGTTAGCACTGTGAAGTGATTGGACTTGACTTATGCCTTGTTGCTCCCAACGTATCATAGGGCACAGACCACTTGTCCCCATCCAGCTCTGTCTTGCATCTTCATCTCCTCCATCTGAACCCGAAGCCCGCTGTCGTCATATCATGTTGCTTACGTTAGTGTGAATTGTATGAAAGTGCATTGTGATCATTATAATTTGTTCTAGTAAGAACGCAATTTGTGCATGTGTAGCTCTGCCAGGTCATTCGGCTAATGCCACATATGCATTCAGACGGCCACCAGATGAATTTCCACGAGCCACTGACGTTGAGTTATTGTTAGACGCACTGGCTAATCAGTCATGTGCTGCTAGTGGTAAACCACCAAGCTCCGTCATACCAGTCAGTCGAATGGACTTACTGTCTTCATTGGTAAGTATTCTTCTGACATTATTAGTAGGTGATGTACAATGTTCTTATCGTAAGTGCGACAATGTTTGTGATGAGTATTTGATTAGTCTGCTGTAAAGTCAATTTCTTGAGCACTAGTGGTTCTGCCCGCACCGCCCACTCCACTCTCACCGGGCATCCCCACCCCCCATGACCATCCTTTGGGTATAAAGATATCACATGCCAAATTTGGTTGAGATGTGCTAAAAACGTGGCTGTGCATAAGGAACAGAGAACTGAGAGACAGACAGATTACGTTTTATATATACTGTATAAGACCTGTAGTCATTGCCATGCACATAGCAGTGTGGTGATGAATTCAGTTGCATTTGTCTCTGCCTGTTCTGGATGTAAGTTCTGAATTCTGTAACAACGATTTTCATTTGTGGTGTGCAGATACATTATCAGAACGACTATTTCACGGTTGAGTTTAGAGCTTCTAGTCCATTGGTTCAAGGTCAATCACTAGATGTAGCAAATTGTTGTGGAACTGTTTACTGTTGCAGGCTGTGTTTGACATTAGTAATGACAATGATGCAGAAGTCAGCTTGCAGATTGCCAATGCTTTGACGCTGGCATTGCTCAGCTATCGCACCAAGATGATCCCGCTACTCGTACGCCTCCTACATTCTTCTACATTTCTATGCTTGTATCTAAGCCACGCTATTAACGTTAAATTACTAGCATTACTATTGTTGTTGTTTCACTGTTATAGTAACATTGCACTTGATTTGCTTGACTAAATGTCTGTTGGTTATTGGTTGTTCCCACATAATTTTAGCCAAAGAGTGAATAGAAATGGATTTTATGACAGGGGCAACTGTCAAACATGGCTACTTTGTATTAGAATTGGATCTGCATGCTCCAAAAAAATAACTGCACTTCCCTGTAGTGTTATCTTATGTCATGCTCTAGACTCTGCTCGGCATTTCTGTCATGTTACAGGTAGGGAATGCATTCCCGGGCGCCCGGGAATCCTGGTCATTATCCGTTCCCGAATTCTCGGGAATAGAACTGCCTCATTCCCGGCGAAAACGGGAACCGTGCAGCTGACGGCATTGCTGTCATTCAGCGTCGTAGCCGCTTGTTCGCGAGATGCCAGTTCAACGCTTGATTGATGAGTCACTGCTGGCGCTGTCACGATTAGGCGAAGGGTGGGGAGAGGGGCTATTACAGCGATGCGGATGGCTGATACTGCAGCAGCAGGCAGCAGTGAGTGACTGAGCACTCACCTCAGCCACCTGCAGTCATGCACTCTACACTAGTGTCCAGTTCGGCTGACCCTGCTCAGCCCATGGGCCGGTGAGCCCGTTGAGTGCATCGTAGTTACTGTTTCTAAGTATCTGTTGTCTAACGATGGCGGACTTAGTCGAGTAAAAAAACGAGGGTGTCTGGCAGCATTTTCTTAGAGAGAAAGGTGCACGAAACTTCGTAACAGTCTCCATGACAAAACTCGACACACTCTGCTTTCTTCGTGCATAGTATGGCAACATGTGAGTGTGTACGAGAAGGTACTTGTACGCTTGCTGAAGACTACTTTCGAAGACCGCCATCTCGCAGTAGTGGCAGTACTCTGAGTTTAACTCACGCTATATAGCGTGTTTGCTAACGATTGAATTGACGTTGACACTGATCACGTTTGGACTGATATGATAACGCTTCCTGGGTACTGAGTTTGTTCTTTGTATAGTTAATTGCTTTAATCAGTACAGTCGTTAGTCGTTACACAGCAGCCATTGTATCCGTCATCAGTTAAGGGGAACTTAGGCCTCCCGCTGCCGGTAACGAATTTATACATAAACTATGGCGCGCCACGCGCGTTGCCCATTTGGAAGCATTGGCGTCCCACCATGCATTTCCTTATTCCTGGGCGCCGGGGAATGACGTTTGCACATTCCCGATTCTTGGGAATGAAAAAACAGGCCCGGGAATGCATTCCCTAGTTACGGGTGTTTCAAACACCAGCAGGACTGTATAAGCTGTTGGTAACACATTTAGTGCCTGACCATGTCTACAGCACTTGACTGTCTTGCTGCAAGTCCCTATGCCAAATAACTATGACCTGTCGTTGAGTAATTGTTGCTTGTACACAGATCTGTTATGTGCAACAGAAACCGAATGATCGGACAAGGCTGGATGAAAAGTTGACAAAACTGCTTGAGGAGGCACAGCTCGTTGCTGGGAAGACTAGAGGTCGACACGTTACTGTTGAACCAGACAACATGCTACCATGATGATGCTGATGCTCTGTTATTAACCGATCGACAATTGCCTGGTTCACTGGGCCAGTTGAAATATGAGTGATGGTGTAAGGGTTTAAGGTTTCAGAGGGCAAGAGCATTTCGGCAGCTCTCCCTTTATCCCCAGTGTTAATATACCAGCATCACTGTACTTTTTACTGTTACAGAGTGGTCCCATCCATACAGTTAAAATGAATTTTGACAGCTGTTTGTGCAGCTAAGTCCAGTGTCACACTAAAATGTCTCCAGGAATCTTTCACTGTGCTGTTTCTATATTCAGTTGTTAAAAACATCTTAAATTTTGTTCTAGGTTTTATTCCCTTTCTTTGGTCTTTTTTCAGTTTCAGTTACAGAAAATTAAATAGCACACATGCTTTTACTTAATCAGCCAGGTTTCTATGGTCATTGCAGGGAGGGATTTTTTCGCTATATGCCTTTTCTGATGTTTAACAAACAGTATCGGAGCAAGGAAGGACGAACTGGGTAATGGTTTGGAATAGGTCCGCCACCGGAAAACACCATTTAGCGACTTAAAAATGACACCAAATATAATAAAACACGTAAATATGAAGAAATAATTTGGTGGAAAGCAGAAATTTTCACTC
>Ga0126335_1001006_pt1 | contig 15004 bp, 16 predicted proteins | sample OlaspJWI45metaG_FD_108409 | JGI IMG/M metagenome (GOLD analysis project Ga0126335, IMG submission 108409) | Marine gutless worms symbiont microbial communities from Oahu, Hawaii - Olavius sp. 1 OAHU.JWI-45 metaG | ecosystem: Host-associated > Annelida > Digestive system > Unclassified | place... | reverse complement strand
GTCCAGGTTTGGTCACCATATTTGAGGAAAGATATTGAATGCCTGGAGAAGGTGCAAAGAAGAGCTACAAAATTAGTAAAAGGACTCAAGAATAAACCTTATTCAGAAAGACTGGCACTGTTACATACATTGTCTCTGGTGAAAAGACGATTGAGAGGCGATCTGATTCAGGCATATCGCATAATGAAGGGAATTGATAAGGTGGATATTGAGCACTTCTTCGAGTTGGATGATGGTGGCGGATATGACTTGCGTGGTCACAATCTCAAAGTAAAGGTTCAGAGAAGTCGGCTTCAACTGCGACAAGGATTCTTCAGCCAAAGAGCTGTCTGCATATGGAACAGTTTACCATCTTTTGTTGTCGAGGCTTCGTCTTTAACATCATTTGCTATTGTTTGTAAGTTGCAAAAATGGTAGTTTCCAGCACCGGACCTCTCAAACCTTTACCCAAATAAACATGATATTGGAATCTCCTACTGCAAAATTCTGCTACACGACACAATGTTGAACAAAGACAGTTATAGAACTGGAACTTGTGATTCTCTTCCAGTTTTTACCACGGTAGTGTTATGACATGGTAAGAATCGGTTGTATGTGTGGCTCAGTGTGTACTTCAGCTCTCACAACCCGATTGAGCACAAACTGAGTGGTGAGAACACTCTTAGAAAGAAGCCAGTCTGTGTTCTACCAACCCAAAGAATGTGTTTAATAACAGTTTAATGTCATAACAGTAATGATACAGTTGATTTTATAGATAAATAACAGAGGGTCCAGTTTTGCCTGTACTGTTTGTTTTAATTTAAGTTCGAGCCTCAGACAAGCTAATGACATCACGCCATACTCAGCATAACCTGCAGGCTACAACGGTCTCAAAACTATGTCCAGGGTACTAAAAAAACTGCAGTTTCGGTTCAGGTCGGTGTCGGTTTAAAAACCATTAACAGCCCTAGTAATGCATGATAACAACTGTGTTTGATATGTGCTACAGAACCATTGCCTCTGAATGAGTTGGCAATCAGGCATAATGCAGCTATGTTGGAATACTGCCGAACATCAATATCTGCTCTAGCAGGCTCAACTGCTGGCATTCTTGGTCTCACTGGCCTTTATGGTTTTGCATTCTACTTCCTGACTGCTTTCATGATGTCGGTATGTACTGCCTGTTTGTGTGCTTTTATGAAGTGTCGCCTTATTTTTGTATTTGTGCTAATAATATCAACATACAGAAACAATAGCTGTTTCGATGAGTGGCAGTCAACTCATCTCTAAGTGAAATCGCTAGAACTTGTTAGGGTTAACTTTAATGTTAGGATTAGGGCAGGGATAGGGTTTAGAGTTAGGGCCAGGGCCTTGGGGATGAGTTGACTAAACCGTTTAGATTTTATTCTGTATTTGAGCAGTTTTGTACTATGTTTGTTCTTATGCAGTTTGTTGTATTTGTAGTTCATGTTGTTACTGAAGGCTGGTTCACATTGGCAGAAATATTTCCGGGCTCGATTAGCACTGTTCATAAATGGGTTGATGGGTGGACTTTTTGTATCCTTAACAATTATTTTTCTGGCAATAATTTAATGCATGTAAAATTCTTGGCATTATCTGTTGTAATTTTAAGCAGGTTTGCAAGAATGTTATATGATCAATAAAAGTGTCATATTTAATGCAGTCCAAAATAACAACATTGTATACACTTGCCAACAAGTTAAAATTTGGTGAATATGACTAAATATGGTATTATATTGATTTAACTGATGTTTTACATTATTGCTTCATTTTCAATTGCTGAAGACACTTGCATTTTTATGAGTGAGAGATGCATGGCAATTACATTAGGAGTTCTATGCAGCATGGCAGTGAAATGTGGTAGTTTTTTAAAGAAATCTATTATGCAGACATATAGCGATGTCATCCCTGTGCAGGCCTTTAGTCATCTGATTATTTGGAAGCATTAACCAATGATAACAGCGAGCAGTATAATTTCTTCATTGAGTTTTGTTATCATCTCGATTAGTTGGTTGTGAAACAAGTTTGTTTTGTTGTTACTGAACATGTTTACTAGTAGCTTTGTTCATTATCCTTGATTATTGTTTCTCAGACATACATCTTATTCTGGACGTGTCCTTTTTGTTGTACAATAATGTATGTTTATTGCCAGGTAAGTGGTACATCTCACCTCTTCTGCAGTTGACCTCAGTCAAGCTTATCGTCTGGCTCCGAGACAAGCCTGTAGTTGTCTGGGTGTTGTAGTCTAGGCCTGGCCCGCTCTCACACCTTGGTCTTACTCCAGTTTGGTTGTGAAAAAAGGCTGGAATGGAGAAAATGAGTACACCAGGCTGTTGGATAGGTGGACAAAACAAGTAGTTTATGATCATAATGCAGTAGATTTTTCATCTTTAACTAGATTTAGAAAGTCTGTTGAGAATGTCGATTTTACTGATTTTTAAAATGTAATTAGACTGTTAGGACTTTATCCGGTCAACTATTAGTGCATGTCACTATGCCTGGTTGCACCTACTCATTGTTCTGACTGTTTGAATTGCTTGTTGTAATGTCTTGTGAGCAAATAAAATGATGATGATGATGTGTTCTACTCTTTGCAGTGGCAGTGCTTGCTAGAACTGTAGGTTGCTTTGCTTCTTACATGTATAGTACCGGTAGTGGTTTACTTGTAGTGTGGGTATGCTGATGAGTGTTTATGGTTGAAATCTGCTCCTTTAGTGTCTGATGCTCTGGTATGTGACTTGTAGTGGTACTTGGATTATACTGACTTGTTATTATGCAGCTGTACTTCCAGAAGTACTTGTGATTTGAGTACTACTTGTCTACTTGTAGAACACTAACTTATATAGCATGCTTTTTGTAAAAGTCCTGATCATCATAGCATTTTATATCAATGACACAAAGTGTTTTTGACTTAACCGTGACATAGGTTCATCTATGGAATGATTCATGTTTACTGAATTGAATACATGAATAGCACAGAATCAACTTTACAGTGATGAAACGTGGATTTTTCTGCAGCCTGCACAGAGTCTTATTTGATTTGTGCATCGTGAAGCTGTTGATGATAGGTGCTTGACAGCATCTCGCTATTGATACAAAAGTTACTGTTTGTGTTTTGCATGTTGTCCTCACTGACAGTCCTTCTTTGTCTTGGTTAGCAATTTTGTGCTTAAATTTTTGTACCCTGTAACTGACATGTAACTGGTAACATGATTTGTCATTTTTAAAACTGCTACTGCACTAAATTCAGGCATATAAGTTACAAATAACGTCGGATGACTATAACATTGACTTTTGACTTTTTCAAATCTTTGTGTCTACATGTATTGTCTAAGGCCATATGTGGGTAATATTTCAAGCTCTTGCAAGTGCCTGTTTTGAATTATGTCAGAATTTGTGACTATGCTTTATTAAGGTCTGAGTTTTGGCCTTTGTGGTCAGTTACATGTTTCTGTGGCTTTTATTCCAGAGTTTCAAGGCAGATTGAGTAAAAACTTACCATGTCTACCTAGTGGCTTAGGTCTATGCAATAGGTGATACCAGTTGCAAGAATTTATACTGTCCTCTAGTGCATTTTGCTAATATGATTGTGGTCACCATGCTGATGTGTTCAGGTTGGTTAGCTGTGTGTAAATAGTTAGTCTAGGTGTCGTTCCCTTGACCAGGTAGACAAGACTAATAAGGTTTAATTAATGATTAATTACTTATTAAGCAACTTAGTCAGTTGTTGGTGGTATTGTGTCATTTGCTATATTGCAGTTGTTTGTCCTTAGTGTTAATCACTATGAAACATATATTGATGTTTACCTTGAAAAGACAATGACTATTCTCTGTATGACAGTGACATGCACACAAGTTTCAAGTCATTAATTTTACTTTATTTATTTGTGATGCAATCAGAAGCCATTGTAGACATGTTTATTTAAATTAGTTTTTTTCACTGTGCCCTATATGTGACTCGAACTCGAAACATGCAGTGATTGCTGTAAAATTGTAAGGTGAATTGCTGATCATTTCTACATGTTTTATGTTCTTGTCTTTCAGATATTTGCAGTGTTGTTATGCAAAGTAAGTATGCCTTAGACTGGTTATAAATACTTTTGTAGTTATTACAAAAAGGTTGTGTTGCTAATGAAGAATATTAATTATGCCTGAAGTGGCATGCATTTGCACATGTATATGAAACAATTCAGATATTTGAGTTATGAGAAATGATCACTGACTGCATTATCAAACAGTAATCAATCGATTATTATGTCGCATCATGTAGCATTGGGGTTATGGTAGGAGTATGTCTCAGATGAAGGAAGCCATCGGTTGATATTGTCATAGTAATTAAATGTGCAGTTCTCCAAGAAGCGGTTGCATTCTATTCATCTCAAACAGTTCTCTGTGATGAATAACTGCAGAACATGTGAGCAGAGTGCAAAATGGTAAAGAGTGGGCTGAAAATAGAGTGTATGTGTGGCAGAAAGTGAGGAGACGGTGGGTTAATACCATAGAACTGCCATGCAGTTTTCATGGTCCTTTAATAATTTTAATTAAAGCCACACGTTTCGACCTGTGGGCGTCTTTCTGTCCTACCAGCTCAGCCAGTCCGGTTTGTTCAGTGTTAATGGTGCTTAAAATATAAACTATGTGTTAGAACAGTTAGATGTTAGTTAGCGAGTTTATAACCCCCACTTACTCCAGCCGCAAAGTTAATCCCTTACCAGGGGAATTATACTCAGCTTCTCAGTATGTAATAATATAGAGGCCACGACCTACGCCTTCGTCTAAACTTCTTTTGCTCTGCTTTACGTTAAACAGTTTAACGGTTCGTGCTTCTCTAATTTGTTGTTTCATTTTGCTAAGTTCACAGGTGTTAAATATTCTGTGGGGATTTCTGACGTTGTTGTGTTTAATTTGTGATATAGAGTTATTTTTGCATTAGCAGTTATGCCGCCTATTAATGCAGGTGTCGGGAAGAAAGTGTTTGACTATCTGGTGATTGGTGGCGGTTCTGGTGGCATTGCCAGTGCACGTCGTGCGGCGGAGTTTGGGTCGCGAGTAGCACTCATCGAGAAAGGCCGCCTGGGTGGCACCTGTGTAAGACTAACGTCACTGCTCTGTACCAGATCATTTTGGAGCATAGCTTAACAACAGCCAACTGAACGTTATGATGTTGTGTTTCACGGTAAAGGTGTCCGATACACCCGGTGCTGGAAACCCCCATTTTTTGCACCTGAAAACGATAGCAAACGATGTTAGAAAGGCAGAAAAGGCTTAAATTTTTTTTACCGGAAATGCAATCCAAAGTAACTACGGTAAAGTGACCAACACACTGCAAACTTACTGCACGTAAATGGTCACGGTTTAGGGTTAGGGTCAGGTGTAGGGTTGTGTTCAGGCTTGGAATTACTGAATTAGGTTTTAGGGTTAAGTGCGTCGGTTGCTTATTCTATTGCGGTGACAAAACCCAAGAATGCCTGTGGCCATGGCTGGTATAGGTTGTGGTTGGTGGCAGAGGCACGTGTGTGAATGAATTGCCTGCACTGGAGTCATTAGATGAAAATGGGATGGTTGAGAGTTGACCCCGTAACCTCTTTATTGAAATCTGATGCCCTAACCTTTACATCATCACAACACCACACGGTAAATTGGCTTTCAGTCAGCTCAGCCCAATCTACTTGTCCCAGTATTAACTCGTCCCCAAGTCAACCCTAACCCTAATCTCTAACCCTGACCTATGGGAATGAGTTCACATGGGGTTGAATTGTCATGTCTGCTGAGTTGACAGGCACTGGGTATGTTGGGGCATATGAAAAAATATCAGTTATGCTTTTGTGTATGCACATGGTAGTGTCAAAAATATAAATATTTGTATGATGTGAGAAATATTCACCTTTAAAAACATAAAAATTCAAGTAAGAATACTTGAATATTGAAAGTTAAAGTAAATATTTGCTGTACTTTTTGTGAGTGACTAATGCTATGAATTTGTTGTTAGGTGAATGTTGGTTGTGTCCCAAAGAAAGTGATGTACAATGCAGCAGTACATTCTGAGTTCATTCATGATCACAGTGACTATGGCTTTAATGTGGCTTTGAAATCGTTTAACTGGGGGTAATAAGTGAATATTTCAATCATATGACTAGTGTTTCTGAATTTGCATTACTTTTCAAAAGGTGACTGGAAATAATTTTATAGAGTTGCTTCTGGGTATTTATTTGGTTAATTTCATGTATTATTTATATATTCAGAGGCTTTGGAGCCATGGTGCCTGATGAAGCAATGTGCACACAATTTTGCTTAAGACTTTCTGCTGTGTTGGGTAATACTTGCTCACACAGTTTTCTAATAGCTAATAAACTTCTGTGTATAGCACTAATAATTATACAGTGCCCTTGTGGCATTTTTGATGATTTTTATGGATGTGTCACAGTTGTCACCATCACTTTTATTTTTGTATTTATTTGATGTTAACAGTGATGATGATAATAATGCACTGGAAATAGAAATTTTTGAGCTAAACTACACGTCTACAGCCTCCCAGTTTGTTAAGCTGAGCTTCAGCATGCCTTAGTGTAATAGGTTTAGATTCTGCAAGGTTTAATAAAAATAATTGGGTTAATAGATGTCATGTTATAGCTTATGAAATTTAGAATGTTGTGATGCAGAATAAAGATAGCAGAGAAGTCAGTAGTTGACAGAGATTTTAGTTGGCATTAAAACAAGGAGCTTTTGGTGATTTATAGAAATTGGAGACTATTAACTGATAGGGGTGTTGTCGATATCACATTAGGCCAGGAAACCTTCACTGACACGTTGCTGTTGTGGCAGAAATGCTCCAGATATTAATTCTTGGTCTCGAAGTTATGAATGAGAAATCCTCACAGCTTCATCTGGAAGTAAAATGGAGGAAAATCAGAATTTAAGCTTCATAATCTACTCAGAGTAGTTCTGTGTCAGTCCTCGGTCACTAGGTGGACCTAGTTGACACAGCTCTGCGTTTGTCCATTGACCAAGATGGTGGGAGTGACACCAACGTCCGTAGAAGAATAGAGCTTGTCCGATCCTGCATGAGAGCTCTGGACTGTGGTATTGTCCATGTCTCTCTTAACTAAACTCTACTTGCACAATGTCTATGTCCTCCCAGTTCTGCTTCATGGTGCTGACGTGTTGTCGAAGACTGTCACAGCCAGACAGCGTATGGGTGCTTTTGATCAGTGGTGTCGGTGACACATACCCTACACAATCCACAAGTGAACGAATCAGCACCAAGTCACTAGTACCATTGTAGATTGACATATTAAGGTGTTTGGCCACATCTGCTGAGCCTCCATCAACCGTCTATGAGAGGTGACCTCAAGACTCAGAACATTGGCCTCTTCTCATCCTGGTGTATTGTGCATAGACATTCCAACTGGCATCATGTCGAGGAAACGGCTGTACTTCAAGGGGAGCATGCCACTCAATGATGATGACGACGACTGTGTACTCTATTTAATGCACTGTTATTTTAGTTTTTTATATTAAATTAACTCTGTGCTACAGCTGTTGTAATGGTTGTTGTTATGTACTGTATGTTTTGAAGTGAGCTGAAGAAAGCAAGAGATGATTATGTGCATCGTCTTAATACTATTTATGCCAACAATTTAAGTAAGGTATATTGGCGCATTGCAGTACGATTTTATAATTGTTTGTTATGAGAGTTACTGTTAGTTTTATTTGTTAGGAGCAATTAGAAAATTTTACATGCAAGTGATTGCATGTTGTGCTGCAAGTAGTACAGTATCCACATGGATAGAACATTCAGATTTGTGTGTTTTGTCAAAATGGACTGTGGTAGTCCAAGAAAGCAGTTACAGCAGTACTTGCTGGCTGCATCACTTTGCATTGCTGACATGAGAATGGAGTTGAATGTGGTGCGGTGGTAACGAGGAAAATGTTTGTTATTTGTGGCATGTTGTGATTTTTTGTATTTTTAGCAGTTATTGCCCAAATTCAGTAATTAACAGTGAGGACAGCAGTTATGTTTTGCTTTTCTGTAGTTATTTTGGCTGTCTAGTAGGTGTAACATGTGCACTTTTGTTGTTATTGAATACATTGCTGTGTGTTATAGAAAATTGTGCCATTAACAGTGATGTCTTAATTATCATACCGTATTTGGTGCAAAACTGACATACCAGTAATTGTAGTTTGTAGATGTTTTTACTTATTTTGATAAAGTGCAGCATTGCATGTTTGCCAACAGAGTGAAGTGTCATTAGTGGAGGGAGTAGCACAGTTTGTCAGCAATGGAGTGGTTGAGGTTAATGGAGAACAGTATTCAGCAAATCACATACTGATTGCTACTGGCGGTGCTCCGGCCACTCCCAAAGTGTCTGGTACTGTTTGTTGCATTAAAATTGATTTGTTAGTTTTCTAATTGAATTTGAAAGTATGTAATCTAAAATGATAAATTAGCTTGCATTTGTAAACATATTTAATGCCTGCAAAGTATTTTAACTATTTTTACACTAGGAAAAGCCAAGACTCCTATAGACTGCTAATATGATTTATGACTGATTTAACCAACTGACGTCTTAGCTGTAGTATAGGCTTTTTTATTTTGTCTCTACGTATTATCTAAGATGCTTATTTAGCTTGTATTTAAATTTTTGCCATTGAATATGTTTCTTATATATTTCACATTAATGTGTATCGGTACTTACTCAAGCTGTGTTACCAGTAGGACATTTTGACAGATTTTGTCATATATCATAGTATGTGGTTGCATGTTTTGAAGGTGCATCATTTGGAATTAACAGTGATGGTTTCTTTGAGTTGGAAAAACTGCCAAAGTATGTTGATGTTTGCAGTATTTGTTTTTGCTAATTGCTGTTTATGCACATTAAGATTAGCAATATGAGACAACTTCTAAATGTTTATAACATTAGGTGCTGACTATATATAAGACACTTAATTCAAACACCATGGGAAGACTAGAAGAAGAACTGGACAAGCTTTTTCTAATGAAGACCTGTGATAGAGGTGAGACATTTAGGTAAAATGTTATGGTTGTGTTTGAAGTATTCATTTTGTATCATTTTCAGCAGCAACCACGGAATAGGTTCAATGAAATGCTGACAGTACATGTTCCATTGTAATGCTAGGCCAACTCAGCCTTCCATCTCTTTTGGGTTGGTAAACGAGGACCAGCTTTGTCTGGGAAGGCATAGGCAGGTATGGTTCATTCCATTCATGGATAGTGGATAAATGCATGGGTGTGCAGGTACAACTGTGAGATCTTTGACAATGTGTGCCACAGCTTAGCACTTCCTAGATGAGCTTCTCACTAAGAGGTGCTATATCAAGTGTACATTTACCTTTACCTTTAGCTTCGTTGCTGTGATGATGGTTTAAGTAAGTCATTGTGAAGCATTTCAATGGACCGGTGTGTTACAGGAAGTCTGTGGTTGTCGGTGCTGGTTACATTGCTGTTGAGCTTGCCGGCATTCTAAATGCTCTCGGCTCAGATGTGTCGCTGCTCATTCGCTATGATAAGGTTGTGTCTTTTGTGTAAACTGAATGAGATTCTTTGTGAGACATACGAATCATCATCATTGTCAGCCAGATACTGTAGTACTGCTCCATAGTGACATTTTGTGATCTCTGATGTCTTCTAAAGGGGATACAGCAGTGTTTTCCTGTATATGTGACAGCCAGGTGCTGCTTTAGCCTCGAAGAATGGGACAGAAAATAGTCACTCATAACAATGGAAATTGGAAGGGAAATAATGTATCTGGAAATTGGAATAGAAATAATCTTTAACTGCCTCGAAGAGAGTCAGTGACTTGGAAATAGGAAGTGGTGTCCATCCATTAATCCCTTTATCTGTTTCAGAATACAGTGTTCTGCTTTAATCTCTGTCTACCTAGTAGCGCAGAAATATGTTATTGTTCAGTTTAGGAAATCTGATTGTGAATTATGCAGTTGTGTCACCGTAAGTTGTAAGGCTGAAGACGTAGCACATCATAGTTGATAGTAACTGTACAATGTGATGTGATGATGCAGGTTCTGCGAAATTTTGATGGGTTGATCTCTGGGGCAGTGACAGAGCAGTTAGTGGAGTCTGGTGTGAAAGTGATGTCACACACTCAGGTACGAGATTTCGTTTTCATGCTTGTCACCATTATGGCACTATTTATGTGTGTTGCTGCTGTAGTGTCAACCAACCAGTACCAACTTTGATAGCTTGTAGAAGACTATGTTTTAGTGCTTTTGTGAATGACTGTCAATTGAGTAGTGTTACCACACACAAACGGCAGTAGCTCTTAACCCTCAGGATTGACATCTGATGACTTCTGTCTGTTTAGTTAGATCTAAAACCAAAGACCTGGGAATAATTGAGATTGTTTAATATGAATTTTGCATGAAACTGCATTGCTTTGTGTTAAAGCACACGACACAGGCAAGGACTGAAAGCAGCTAACATCGTTTGTGTTCACGACATAATGATGCTGCATGTGTTGGTTGGTTCAGGTGTCATCAGTGACAAAGATGGGTGATGGTGACAAGGTGTCTGTTGTAACAAATAGTGGAATTATAAATGACGTGGACTGTCTGCTCTGGGCTATCGGTCGTTCACCGAACATCGACAGCCTTGGTCTTGACCGCATTGTGAGTATGCTTTGAAAACTTGTTGAAGTGTCACTGTTGTGTGCCAGTTCTCTTAGTTGTTATTTGGCTTAAGCAGTGTTAGCATTTAATATTCTATCATTTCTGAGTTAATTTAAGTTAATTGGTCTTTCTCTGTGATTTAACGTGTTTTGTATTGGACTTGAACAGGTTACCATTGAGATCAAGTCCAATACAAAACACGTTAAATCACAGAGAAAGACCAATTAACTTCAGCTCCTAGGTTGTCAAACGATTTTTGTCAAGATTACTTGTGAACTTGCTTTGAAATTAATTTCTTTGATAGACAAAGGGTTTCACAATGTTATTTTTGCCTGTTGCTGCCTCTGAAATTATGATCTTCTAGTAGATACAAAATCAAAATTATTTGATAGATACAAAATATGTGTGCATAATTTGTATATATTTATTTGTTGCTTTGTATTCTGTGAAGGGTGTGGAGCTGGAGAATGGTCACATTAAAGTAGATGAGTATCAGAACACGACTGCAAGTGGCATCTATGCACTTGGTGATGTCGCTGGTAAAGCTCTACTTACACCAGGTACTTTCTACACTTTCCTTGCTAATTTACACCTGACATGCTTTATAGTTCTAATAGCAGTAGAGTTTGTAGAATAACTTGATGCCTGTGCAGCGCAGACAGCTATAGACCAAGCCTCAACTCGTTCAACGGAGTTTTCATGTGACATCTTCAGTCGTCTGGAACTGGCTTCAGACACAGTTCAGCCTCTGTTAGTCCTGGACATTTCAGAGATGCATTGACAACCCATCTATTCTTACAGACTTACACGTGATTCCTGTTTGAAGAGCGATGTGTATATTTAACATTGTAACATTTAACAGCTGCCATTTCATATTATGTTGTGTCTTGCTGGTAGTTGTAAAGGTCATCTAGGAAATGTTTGATGATATGGTAAACTCATGGAGTAGTTTATCAACAGTGTGCATGGATGAAATGTACTTCTTAACACTTAAGTCATCAGTTCTGATACTGTAAAATATTTTAAAATAGTCGAGTAACTGACTGATGAAATATTTTAAAATTACTTTTATGGCCATCGTTAATGCATTTAGTTGCGATTGCTGCTGGACGTAAACTTGCACATCGACTGTTCAATGGTGAAATGGAAGCTAAACTCGACTACACCAACATTCCAACTGTGGTGTTCACTCATCCACCCGTCGGCACTGTCGGCCTCACTGAAGGTTGTTTTTACAACAACTTCTGCTTAATATTTTGCACAGTCTGATGAGTAACTGCTGTGATGTGTTTTACTCATTCTCTGTGATATAGGATTTTGTTTATTTTGACATAATATGGTTACTGTAAATTTTGGTCTGATGTTTTAGTCCATCTGTATATAATAATATAGAGAAGTGAAGTGTCACTAAGCTTGCTGTTTAATGTTCTTTGCAAATTCACTCAGTGTATGTATTAAGGTTTGCCTCACATAAAGGAAAAATGAGGAGTTGCTACTTTGTGCTACCTATGAATTTACTGCAAAATATTAGAAGATAATATCTATCTTACGTAAGAAGGTAGAAATATTAAGAACGTTTTTCTAAGTCTGTGTGCATGCTTCCATTTGCATTTAAATGTTACTGACTCGTGCTATTTGGTGCTTAAAGTTTCTCGAGGCAATAGTGAGCCAAGAATGTGCTGTGGTGGCATAAGGAGTTGTGTTTTGACAGAAACAGTATTTGCCGTTGCATGCTGCCTCTTGTTCGTCAACAGCTACATTGTATGTCGCTCATCATGATGTAAACTATGGATACAGGAAAACATGTTTCGTTGCTTGAACAAGGGAGCACATGGCATAAAGGCATCTTATTGTGTGTGCATTGTTTCGCATGCAGCGGAAGCAGAAAAGGAATTTGGTCAGACTTCACTGAAGACCTATACCTCAACGTTTGTGCCTTTATACCATGCAGTTACACAGAAGAAGGTGAAAACACACATGAAGATGATTTGCCTTCTGCCAACTGAGAAGGTATGGATTTCCAGTTGTCACACTCGATGGTATTTCATTTTCAATAGTGTCGACTAATAGAAAGGCGTTATGTAATTTTTGTAGGCTGCTGTACAGCATGTGTTTATGACTAACATGTAATATTTCTGAAGTCTTTTATTCAAAGATGAAATGGATGTAATGATCATAAGGCTTTGCAGTGTATATTTGGAGACAGTGAAGTCTCATAATGCAACTAATTTTGAGAGAGAGAAAAAATAAAAACATAGCAATAGCAGTGTGTAGTTTAGTGCCACTGCCCAGCCTGGTGTGAAATAGACTGACTAGGCATTAGAACATTAGCTAGATTTTTAGGCAACATTGAATGTGTGAGATGCCTTCAGTGCTTTGATGCTGTTGGTTGGGCGGCAGGAAGGGCATCCGGCCTGTAAAAAACCTTGGACGGGTTGTGGGGTGGGGGCGCCGTTAGTCCGGTTGAGGTGGCAGCCACCCGGACTGTCGGTGCCTCTGCCTCTATTATCCTCCCCTGTTCCATAAAAATCCAGAGGAGTTGTTTCTTCTGGTAACGGCCTACCCGGGTGGTCCTGGACCAAAGGCCGTTAAACGGTTGTTGTTGTTGTTGTTGTTGTTGTTGAATGTGTGAGCTGCAGACTGTTGTTGTCAATGTTCACGGTGTCTGTCTGTCAGTCACAAATGCACCGAATGACCTCGGCTTGGCTTCACTGTGTGGGGTAATCGGCAGCGGCGCGTGCAGTGTACACTGTGCCGTGTGTGCGAGGTCATTCGGTGCAGCCTTCGCTAAATGCCTTTGGTTTCTTGTTTGTGCTTTATGTGGTATTGACTTATGTGGTTGACATTGCTAGTTCTTTGCGGTTGTTACATGGTTTCATCATATCTGGCAGTCTTGGCATGTTGCTGACAGCTGTTGCTGTGCTAATAATTGCAGATTGTCGGAATTCACATGATTGGATTGGGTTGTGACGAAATGCTTCAAGGATTCGCTGTGGCAGTTAAGATGGGAGCCACAAAGTCTAACTTTGATGACACTGTTGCCATCCATCCAACCTCTGCTGAAGAGCTTGTTACCATGCATTAAGTTTTTGCCTTATCGCCACCTACAGTTTTTGCCAATTAATAACATACTTGCTAATATAATTGCTAAATGCTATCATGGTTGCATCCTGCATGTAACACTGTTTTTCTGTCATCTGTGCTACAGCAGAAAAGAACTTGTAATAATGATTATTTTGTAGTATTTGCTAACATTTTTGTTAAGACTCAGACATTTTACATTGAATTTTTTAGCTACTGCCATTTTTTATAATTTTGTCGTTCACTGTACCATAGATCAGAACTTTTTAGATACTCCTGTGTATTGCTGCTGGTGCTTTTTCCTCAGTGCAGAGGCATCATTAGACACAAAACTGGGGGCCAGCCACTGCCACCCGTCTCATTTTTGTGCTCATTGAGACTGATAAACTGTATCATGCTTTTCAAACAATTTATAAAAATAACAGTTTATGTCTGGTAGGCCTAATGTTTCATTAATTATTTTTCTTTCACTGCAAGCTGAAACCAGATGCCTGCACTTTCAGAAATGACAAAGTCCCGCTGGATCCAGGACATCCGTCGTCTATCAGACCCAGTGAAATCGTTGTCATCCCTAAAACCTACAACTGTCATATTCAGCTTTCTGGACTTGCCTTCACAGTTTCTCATGTGTGTTAGTGCTTTTGTGAACTATTTTGTGCTCTGCATGGCTATGAGTGGCAGTCCAGCATTAGTTGTGACATTTACTAGTGTGGTAAAGCGAATTTATATTGTTTTGATGGTGATGTCAATTTTGTTTGCGTTAGAATAGATGCAGACTTTTTGTCAAATGTTTTAATTTAAGAAATAACTTAACCCGGGATAGTTTGCTTGTTGTATGTTTCATTGATAGTGACTAGGTCAAGGAATATGCATTTTTGTATGTTGTTTATATTGTATTATTTGTTATCTGTAAGTGTATCATGTGTCAGCCTTGCACAGTGTAACTAATCTGTATTGCCATTTTCTAGTTGCACAGTATGTTCTGTAGTTGGTTTTATTTAACCATCAGTTCATTCAATTCTTGCCCCAGTGTGGGTTCCTGGGGTTAAAATAGACCCGATCTGTTTCCTGGCTGCATGTCGTAAAAGGTGACTAAACCAGGCACCCATCAACCTCAGTGCATGGCCTCATCTGATTAGTGATGACGGTCTGGAGTAAAGAGGGGACATTAACACAGCTGCTCTAGTTACTATAGCACAGTGCAATACTCTTGTTGCACGATGTTCTAGGCAGCTTATAGGTCCAGCAGATTGGGTTTTTGTCACACTGGGACCCTTAC
>Ga0126335_1001005_pt1 | contig 15011 bp, 7 predicted proteins | sample OlaspJWI45metaG_FD_108409 | JGI IMG/M metagenome (GOLD analysis project Ga0126335, IMG submission 108409) | Marine gutless worms symbiont microbial communities from Oahu, Hawaii - Olavius sp. 1 OAHU.JWI-45 metaG | ecosystem: Host-associated > Annelida > Digestive system > Unclassified | place... | reverse complement strand
AGAGAGTATTCACATTTTATATATATATATATATATAAAATGTGACTACTCTACTCCAAAGTATCATGATAGTACGATGGTATAATATCGACAGTCAGGGCTGTACATGAAGTCCACTTCTTCGGTCACGGCTGACTAAAATTTCGTGAAATCCCTCCGCCAATAGAAGCTATGTTATGTTGAAAGACTAAGGAGGTACATGTTAAGAAAGGAGTGTTATACGCCACGAGACGCGGGAAAAACTTGCTCATCAGGACCACAGCACGATGAAAGAGAGCTTAGTACGACGACACAACACAAGCTATATGTAAACAGACGAACGAACGCATTAATTTGCATGTCCTTGATGTTGGACTGTCCACATGAGCACGACTAATCGAAACTCACAGGCCTCTGATGACGCAACAAACGTATGATTGTCAGGATTAATGGAACAGCAAACCAACTCGGTCCGTTGCGATTTGACTAGCAGCGAGCGGTGCCAGTGCCGCGCGGTTCTGTAAGACGACACATCTCTCAATTACTCAGTCGATTAAGACCGCGAAACAGCGAAACAGCCGGGCAGAATAATGCCGAGTTTGATCTCGAAACAATCACTGAGGTGTGTCATCTGCATACAGCGTCGGAAAGGTCACTCGCAGCAATGATACGTGCATGACAAAGACAACGAAATGCGCTGTCCATTTAACTCTTCCTACAGTCTTACACAGACAGCAGGCAGCAGAATTATTAAGTGTGTAATCTATTTCGTGGTAATACGTGTATTAGCGACCTGGAAAATACCTATTATCAACTGCGTTGCAACAGGAGCCATTTTAAATGAGCAATTAGTAAACTACTTCAAATGTTGTCGAAACGCATCAAGTATCACTAAGAAAATACTGAAAAAATCATTGTGATAATGTGTAAGAAGTGACACGTGCACTGTATGTGTCAGGATGCTCATTCGAGATGTTGTCATTCGACGTTATTTGCCTGTTTCTCTAATTCTAAGAAAATCTTGTTGACTGCTGGCTGCGTTTTGCATTTGCTGCTATTATTTGTACTTGTCTGCTTCCGAATGACAACGACAGATGCATTTAAAAAAACTACAATTATGCGTGAAAGCATGGCAAGCATTCAGACTGTGGTCAATAGCAATCGCACTGTGACTGTGAGTTGGCTTACTTCTTAGAGGCTTTCAGCTGAGCTACCGTCAGTCAGGGTCGTCGGTCAGGTAGAGCGGTTCCGGAAATGACAAGGTGTGCGAGCGATGAGCGATGACGCGTGACGGTTCAGCGACGTCCCGTCACGGTCCGCTGCACAGCTGCACAGACGCTAAGTGTCGTCCGGACATGCCCGCCGGCGGCTTTTCCTCTCGTCTCAGCAGGTGCGCTGCCTGGCAATTCAGCTAGATCGAGACGACACGCGACCATCGCCCGCCCGCCCGTCGCAAACTTATTAAATAAACTATGCGCACGCGCCCGCCCGCCAAGCGCGCCGCCAGTATACAAAACAGCTCGCCTTCACTGTCACACAAAGCTCGCCGACTGACGACACGTCACACAAATCGAAATTTATCACCGCTTAATAATTAACGCATCCGTCCACCTTAGCCGAGAGACGAGCGTTATAGAACAGAAAGTTGGAAGATCAATATGCCCGGGAAATACTTATCGCCTAATTAATGAATGGCCGTGCCTCTTTTGAAAACGTCCTGAATATTACACAAGGAGCTAAACTACATCGAGCTCCCGCTGCTGTGTTTTACGAGTGTTAGTTTCTTTCACTGTTCTCAGCATATACTGATTTTATTTCAAACGATTTCGAATAGAACAGAAGCCAGAACGAGTTTTCATATCCGAAAAATTTTGTTCAACCAGATTCATAAACAGAAGTCAGAGAAATATTACTGCGGAGCAAAAAGGTAAACTTTGTTAACAAAAACATTTACGACAGACAAGCAAAAAACGAAGAATCAGGACCAATCAACATGTAAGCTACTCTAAAACATAAACAAGAAGCTCTGTCTATATACCGCCATTTAAATCTACCCCACACTCATTTAACGCTGAGACGAAGACCGCATGATTTTGATAATCTTTATTCACCACCATGGTAGAAAAGTGCACAGAAAACAAACGCAGAAACAGACAAAAACAAACAACATGTCAGCGTAGTACAACTGATTTTAGCTTTCGTCATTTAGTACCAGCATGTGCAAGAAGTTAATTAAAAAGTCAGTACAACATTAGTTACTTAGGTACATGCTTAAAAGTTTAACATTACAGAGAGTGAAGTGCAAAACAGAACCTAATTTCCGATTCCTTGGATAAAAAAAATCAAATATCACAACGTTTATTGCAGCGCCGCTGAGCTCAATGATTCATCCATTGTGAAGTGAAGCGCTTTCTGCAGATGTGACTTTACATTACTTGAAGTACTTAGCTTCAACAATGATTCCGGGACGGAGATTTTTTCGACTGCAGCGCATTGATTAGCAATAATAGAATGCGTTCTCGACTTGTGCCGCACACAGGGATGCATGCACGTGTTATCGTGGCCGACTTAAATTTAGAAAACGTTTAGTTTTTGCGTCTGTACGTCACCATTCTCATCAAATATATTGGCGTCAATTGGATCGATTCGACAGCCATCTGCGGTATCCGTTCGCCGCATTAAATCCTTGACCACGTGGTGCTGCAAAAGGAAATAAACCGTTATTATTATTATCGCGTGGCGCCTAGCTGCAATACAGGGACAAAACGCGATGGGTGGCCGACCGAGTCATCTTCTCGGTGGTCCATCTTTGTCAATCAGACCATGCGATTGTGTTACATGGGACAATGTGAAGTTCTGGGGGGATCGGCCCCTCTCGCATGTGTGTGACGCTAATTGGACTACTTTCCACGTTTCTGAAATACAGCTTGCGCGTGCACAAAGGCTACTTCGTCAGTGTAAACTGCTGTTTATACGTGGATGCTTGTATGACCGCATGAGGTCGAGAATGTTCGGTGGCCAGAGATCCGTGAAATGATAAAAGCAGATCCGCTTGCTCAAGAAGTATGCAGTACCGCGTTTGCTTTTCTTTCCGGACTTGCGACAAATTTAAATATTCAGTTTCAGATAGTAGTGCAGCAACGTACTTAAGGTGTTTTGAGAAATATTATAGAATCGAGAACGTCGTTGGTTGTCCACAACTGTCTACTTCACTTCTAAGAGGGCTTTACCAAAGTATTTTCTTAGCCTGCCTCCAAAGTTTATAATCAACTCGTCTCCACAGCTAACTTAACCTTGGCCCCAACTTTAAACCCTAACCTTAACCTAAACCCTTACGAGTTCTAACGAGTTGACTTGGGGACGAGTTGACTGCCGCCCGCTTCCAATACGTCGCGGTCCAGGCGCAAAGACAAGACACCATACTGTCGAGCGTCGCCGTCTTTGTCTGCACGCGACAGCGAGCGTCTCGCGATATGCATCGTTCAACTGTCACACTTGACGACAGCAATCACCGTGAATTATCGGCATAACCACGTCACGACAAAGTCTGCCGCAATAGCCTCCAACGAAAAAACACTCGCACGCTGAGCCTATTACACTGCTCCCAATCCGCGCTCTTAGGCCATAACACTATGTATAAACCTTGTGCATATCACTAAACCCATGCTACTAGGCGGCTTTGACTAACGTATTTTTATTTTGATATCTGTTTTCTCGTGTTATTTTCGAGCAGCAGTCCGAGGCCGGCGTTTTGTCAGAGGGCGTATTAACGCTCGCTGTTTTTGCAGTGGTGTGGTTATATGCCATGCCCAATCACCGTAACTACTTGGAGGTGAAGTGGCGTGAGGCCTTCCCGACCAGGTGCGCACAAACCATGGGCCATAAATCGCTACTGCAAAGAGGCCTCGCCTCGTAATGCGCGCAGATTCTGACTGACTGCATTTGTGAGATATATTTTGCATGCTATATTTACGCCAATATGTCTGTGTTAAATTTCGAAAACTAATGATTTATCACTTTTATAGATATGATATAATCTGTTACTAAATTCGTCAATACAATTAGTAGTTTCACGTTCTGTTGTAGTAATGAGCAATGTGACATCCGTAGACTCTTGTCATGTAATGATCTAATTATCGAAGGGTAGTTTGCGTGACTTACAGCCTGACTCACTGGATCATGGTCATTACAGCAATAGACAGATAAACGACTCTTAAGAACATAAAAAGCGAAGCCGCAGTACGTGAACTGTAGCAAACTTAAATATAGCCCTGAGCAGATGTCAAGAGTAAGGCTCCGTACGGACGAACTTAGCTCGGTATATCGGCTGCAGCATTGCCACTTCACAATCAAATACACAGAGACCAAATATAGACTCCGTAAGTAGTCTTCTATCAAACTCCAATTCACCGATAAAGACATTTCCAAAGCTATCTATTTTTGATCTCCCAATGAACACTACACGAATCTGGGATTCAACGTACCACGCAATTTTTCTCAATCACGTCATACATTGCCCCTAAAATACTGAATTAATACTGGTAATTCACACTTAGCTCGGTATATCGGTATATCGGTACTGACTCAGTTAACCTACAGTTTTTGTTGTGTTGCCGTGTCATGCGTTTGTCATAATTATGTTATACATAGTAATAAATAAAGGACATTCGACTTCCAACATTTCACAATACTTAATTATTCGAACAAAGACACTCTACAAAAGCACTTAAACAAGTAAAAAGTATAAAATTATAGGTTTACTGAAATAAGATGCATTAATGAAAACACGAGACATGCCAGCTGTGTAAAAACATTCATAAAAATGTCAGTCATTTCATACCGGAGAATAAAAGGTTGATTATTTTGTTTAGTGGTCCTTGAGGTTTTTACTTTGGCCACTATAAAAATTTCTTATTTATGTATGTATGTGTATTAGAACGCCGTGCATGTTCAACACATGTACCTCGATCTGGTTGTTGCGGTTGTAATGCAGTACGAGAACGCGATAGAGCTCAGAGTCTGTAGTGACGATCAGATCAGACGCGTTCTTGACACCTTCAGCCAGCGCCTGACGAGCATACTTCTCCATCTGGATGTAGTAGAATTCTCTGTCATAGCACAATGCGTATGGCCATACAGATAGTAGTTTCAGTAGCACAAACCTGCATGCCGCCGCTTTTATATAGAACTTTATTCGCCAACTTAATTGGCAGCACAAAAAAGCTAGCAAACAAAATTAATTACACATACAATATCAGTACTTAGATAATACGCAGCAAATACGACTTTCGGACGCAGAATATCGATTCCTAAATCTATCTTGACGAACACGAATTGCTTCATCAACCGAGAGTAAACCAAAATAATAACATATATCACTAATGGAGTCTTTGGATAATACGCCAAATATTTTGAAAAGCACTCTGTTTATTGTAAACTGGAATGAATGTTTAGAACTCAGGTTCGTAGGACAAGCCTCTGTATGAGTGAGTGAGTGAGTGAGTACGTAGATTTGTATAGCGCATAAACGTTAAGAACCCCTAATGCGCTGGATGCATAGTAACGCGCGTACCATAGTATAATACTGACAAGCTTTTTCGCTGCCGTCACCTTGACTCATAACCTATCACCTTGAAACTCGAATGTGACCTAGATATTCTGAAGATGTACCTCCACACCAAAAATGAAGTTGCTAAACCAAGCCATTCAAAAGATAGAGCCTGAATGAAAAATACGAAAGTAGTTTTCGAGGTTAAAGGTCAAGGTGAGGTCATCAAAATTAATATCACCAAAATCTATGAACTTTTATTAGAACGCTAACCTAATATTCTGTGAATGAAATTAGTGCACAAATTTTTCAGTGACTTATTGCGTTGCAAGCACAGAAGTGATCATAGTACCTATAAAAATCGCCAAAACTACAGACAGCTTCAAAAACTAACACAGTCAGTCAGCAAGTAAGTATTTGGTCAAGGTGAACATTCGTTCAAGGCGATCGGGAAGAGAAGAACAGTAGCAAGGTTGTTTGCTGGAGGACAAGACGTTGACGCTAGTCACAAAGGAAAGCGTCGGTTCGTGTCGCAGCGTATGACTGACGCAGTTAAACTTGGTCAACAGATGGTCGAGAATATTTGCCCGATGTCACGCTGGTCGTGCGGACAGTGGCCCGGCGGGCAGCGCCCGATGACACGGGTTACAGTTGACGACGGCAGATCGCAGCGTGACGGGGTCGCATGACGCCGTCGCTGCGAGCGCACACCCGTCGGTCGTCGACCTTTCTCGGCCGCGTAAACAGCTGGCAACGGCGAGGCCAAGACGGTCGGCCTGGTCCCATCGCTCCGTCGCGTCGCCGGCAGGACCAGACAAGTACCCGTCAATCGAGAGACGAGGCCCCCAGTGTGCTGCCGGGAAGCGACGAGAAACCAAGACGCGGGACAAAGACGATAGACTTAATTGCAGGTCGTCGAGCGAACAACTGGCGACAATAACGAAGATCGGTAACGGTCAGCCACGGCGTCTTTGTCCGCCCGAGGCGTGCCCACCTGTTGTCAAACTGCCGGGCACGTTGCCGTCTTGTCACATTATCGTGTGCATTCGCGCCACGCTACATCGACTCTTAGCACGCACACTGACAATCAACATTCGTCTGTCACGCCACTTCATGAGACGATTCAGGCTCTAGGAGACTTTGTTCACTAAGAATATGTCAAAAGTTATTAGGCTGCATCGAATGCATGAGATGCGGATTATTTCGACCGGTGTTCCCGCAGCGTGGTGCGTCTGTCAGTTTGTCTGTCTGTCACGCGCCTGCGCCCCGCAAAAATGACTGAACGGATCGAGGTCCTGTTTGTGGCGGTGACTCTTGGGAGCCCAAGAAAAACTGTATTAGATAAGGGTTCCGATCCCCTCACGGATTCGATGCGGCCTTCGCCAAATTACTTTGGCTACGTGTTTTTGTTGGATGCACAAAAAGTGAAGTAGTTATCCTGATGAGATCAAATGTCAGTTCCTCCATTCCGTTTGTAGACTTCCATTAAACACTCCTTTTACTTAGGGTCGCAGCGGCTACTTAGCGATATGAAATGACGAGCGAAAGAGCGAGACGACGTCCTTAGGCGAGTTGCGACGTCGACGTTAACGAAATACGAAGATCGCCGAGGTTGACGCCCGTTGACGGCGCTACGGAAGTACCGCATATCGACTGTCTTCATAGCCGCCAGGTAATGCGCTGGAAGACTGTTCACGATACACCAAGGCAGAATTAATTTGCATTAGTCGTTACACTGAGACGCGAGTCACGTCGCGCCGAAGAGACAGAGCAGTAGTGCTACTTTGTGTCCATTACGTTGCACGCAATAATGCAGACTGAAGCTTTGAGGTGAAATGTGATATGTAGCGCATTTTGCGTAGTGAAAACAACATAGGCCTACTAGTGCACAGAAAACTTCAAAATTGAAGACAATCCGTTAAGTTTCGCTAATGATTTAAGGACAGTGAGCAATACCACCCACGGCGCCTTTGTGACCTTTTCTGCGATTCTAACGCCGTCTACAGACATTTTTACTTTTTGTTCATCAATACTTATTCACTTAGGCTACTTATGTCGAGTGATATGTGCTGAATGCATGCGATTATCGTATTTTATCCATCCATACAAGACAAACGATCTTGACAATGTATTGCACGAAATACAGCATAGTTACTGTTATGCCACTGCTGCAACGTATGAACATGTCGAAATGTTGAAATACCTTGTGAAAAAATTCCGTTGATCATATTTCAGAGCGATTTATGAGGACATGATATAGCTTTGTTCACATTGACGTCATTCGCCAAGACTGACAAATGCGCTATTTTCTCGATCGACGCACAGGTCTCAGCTAATAACGCCATTAAAAAATTAGCGTCGCGGCGGCTTCGGAAACGGGCGCCGTTCGGAACGCGGCCCATCTTGGCGCACATGCGACGCAGTCGTTTATTGCGACGCGCTGCACCATTAGCCGTCTCTATACAATAGGCGCCTGATTAAGGAAGCGCCGATGAAACTTACACGCGCCCGTATATGGCCCGCCAGCGCCGCTGTATTAATGGACGGCCTGAAGGAATCAACAGTACTGTCTCCGTTCTATACGCGTATTTCTCTGTATGTTCGCCTAACGATAACGTATCACGACAGATAAAACGCAGCGGCCATAATAGCAACCGGTTATCATCGCTCACGTCAAAGCCAAACGCAAAACAGCGACGATTTACCTGACTGTCGAACAATAACGCAAACCCGTATATATATTACGTCACTGACGTCAGCATCGCTTGTAAGTAACTAACAGCTTTTATGCAGATGTCTGTGTCTCATGTTTTACTGCATTTAGGAAATAAAACTGGTCACGTAAACAACATTTTCCTATTCGTTTTTCTCACAGTTACAAAGTGTAAATCATAAACTGAAAAAGTGAACAATGAATGTTCCAGTGATAATATTTACGCTTATGTTTAATGCTTAAATTGCACAAAATTTCTGGAAATATTACATGAGACTGAAATGGTGTCAAACATGGTACCGTGCTACGCAGCCACTGCAGACAGGCTATGTCATCTTCACTTTTCCATTATAATTACAGGAAGCGAACCTTCTGTAGACATTGCACAATACATAATGATGACTGATGACTGATGGAGATTTGGTTCGCTATGTGTTTTTGTCAGCAGTATTGAATTACTGATGTTGTGGTATCTTGCATCATACGTTTTTAACTGACGACATGAAATGAACCAGTATCGGTTGTCACACATCAATAGAACGCCATCTGGTGTGAATCTGTAACACTGTCACGTGCTGCATTACGTCTCACGTTCGACGGTTTTCGTCGCTGAAGCCAACGCCACACAGCAGCATTTATGACCGCGTCACGCGCTCACATCCGCCGCCTTTCACCAATTGCCAGCCAGTACCACCATGGTGCTTCTAGTGGACATAACACGGCCTGCTTTGACGCTTCGAAAGTCTGACAGTAATGTAGCTTCGGGGCATAAAAGCTGCATTTCAACTAATTGCTATATTTTAATTCATTGCGGTTTAATCTGGTTTACAATAACTCAATTATCAGCTCCTACTCAAGGTCAAATAAAGTGTCACAATATACAACATACCAAACATGAAACAGTCAGCAGATAATGTGAAAAACATTGCTGAAGAAGAAATGTCATGCGTAGCAATGCTATCAGATGTCTAATGTTTGACTGGACTCCAGTTTGCAGTTGATGTTAGTTATTAGCCGCGACATGATGAATACATATTACATATTGTCTAGTCGGCTGATGTCTGAGCAATAAATACGACGGGATATTTCCCAAGTCTCTATATTTCGCACAATCATCAGCACGGGCCACAGCGGTGCGTTGGCCCGGTCAAGCAACTGTCACTGTCTGGACGACGCCGCTGGCAACAGTTACAAACTTAACAACGACGTTGAAAGGAATCGTTAGTGAATTTTACGGCGACCGAGAGAAGACTGTTGCAACCCAGCGGTCTTATGATCGACCGTTTCACGTAACGGACACGATCGTAACTCGTACGCAGTTCGTTCGCACGGCGCCTTTGAACTTCAATCAGTTTCCCATCACGACCAAGTTAAATCAAACGGAGCACGAAACTTTACAGCTTCCTGCATTTCCGTCATACAGTGATTGTGCAAGTCTCGACTAATGGATACTGTGTCGTCTTAAACTGTTTAATAAAAAATCTCGACAGAACAGGCCTAGAATCGACATCAAATCCACTAAAAGGCGGTCTTGTAGGGTGGCAGTCAACTCGTTCCAACTCAACTCGCTAGGATTTAGGTTATGGCTAGTGTTAGAATTAGGATTACAACACGGGTTAGAGTAAGGATTAGGGTTAGGTTCTGGGTTAGGACATAGGGTTAGCGATAGTATTAAGTTAGACTTGGGGACAAGTTGACTGTAAACTGTCTTGTATACGCTATATGCGTGGTTGCGTTTGACCACAAACGGTGAACTCATAAACTACCATCGTCGCTGCACAAAGAAAACGACGTGTAATCAGAAAGCTTTTGTCCACGTCGCGGCATGAATATTAACAATACAAATCTCTTTAGTCATGGTTTATTAATTAAGCTTTTGTTGCAGCGATGTCACATGTACTAAATACACGGCACAGAGGATTCGCATACATTAGCAATTACATATCTATACGGAGTCATCGAATAGCTACAAGTGAAAGTTATATGACAAACTGACCTACATGTGCAAATGTATCATTTGTTTTCGTACTTAACTAATGCTCCAATTTCTGCGACATCCGCTTATATCTCGTATATATTCAGTGCACGTATAGCGTGAATGAATGGCGTTCCTACAAATCACGTCATTTATCTTACCAAACAGCAGAAATTCGGCGGAAAAAGTCAGCCCCGAAAACGGCGAAAGGTTTTCAACGGCTCGGTTAGACATGATCTGTTATCAGCGATGATACAGGGGGAGTAGCCCACTAAACAGGAGGAGAGAAGGGATCAGTGGTCAGCCGCGGCGACAGTTTCGACTTTCCGTCAGCCGACGGTAATTAAGACGAATCGCAAAGACGACGACCGCGACCGACTTGTCGGATCAACGTCTCGGCGTCGTCGCTGGCGCCAATCTGTAACGCATCGATTTGCGAAGCGACAACAACGACGACGACGATGACGATTATGACAAGTCGCGACTGCCGCTGCCTTTCGGTTGCCGATCGATGTCAATCGCGCCACGCTAGCGAAATGCATCCATTATGCATGTTCGCATGATCGCTATTAGCTGCAGGTCAACTTGCAGAATTTGTCAACCTCACGACACCAACTTTGCGCGAGGTAAACAGACGCAACAGCTGTAAACATAGAACATTGAAGCGCAAGATACTGGACAAAAGGCGTGTTAATCAATATGTTTTTACAACACTTTGTCCTACAATAAAGTTCAGAATGTTTGTTTTAGAATAAGAATGTCAACAGTGACCAAAAATTATTCCTTAACTAATTACAGTACCTTAAATTCAAACTACGCCAGTGTATTAAGAACATAAGCATAGTCTAGCTGCAAAAATGCTATGAAATCAATCGAATACAAATTTAAGCGCATAAGACGAATAGTCAATAACAACACAACATTACATCACAAAAGTAAACACACGCACATTGCACACGTGTAGAAGTAATACGTCAAGACACGAAAAAATAAAACTTACCGGAAATTGCTGAACCACTTGATGAGCTGGGCAGTATTGTTCTTGTTGAATCTGACGTCTGGAAAGTAGACCTTCAGCACGGAAGAACTGGGATAACGAACATAGAAGAACATCAGCTTCGCCTTGCGCAAGTGCATTGGCGTCAACGTGCTTGTCTGATGGTCATCTTCGTTAAGGACCGGATTGAACGACCGTATACAATGAATCCATGACACTAAATTAGCTTACAAAATAAACCACAAAACAGCCAGTTTCGACACTCCTTCTCTCCAGTTTACAACCTCTGAGCTGCAACGATTGTCATATGAATAAGAAGGAATGTTTTAATGCCGTAACTTTGACCCCATGACCTTGATACTCGACCTTGACCTAGATATTGTGAAGGTGTACTAGAGAACAAAGGACACATTGACTAACTCTTTCAGCTCGTGTAAACTTGGCTTGACTTAATGACCTTGACGTATTTGACCTGTACTTTTTAAAGGTGTACCTGCATACCAAAAAAATAAAGTTTGTAGGCTAAGGCTTTCGAAAGTTGTCGTACGATAAACAACTTACAAACACACACACACACACACACACACACACAGAGAGAGAGAGAGAGAGAGAGAGAGAGAGAGAGAGAGAGAGAGAGAGAGAGAGACCAGTGCGACCGAACGCATAACCACGCCGCTATGCGGGTAGTAAAAATACAATTTTATCAAATAAATCTCCTTGTCAGACTGGTCATTCTTTTGTGTAAGCATCGGCTGTAGCAACGTGACAATGTTCTAATCTACACGGACAATGCGTCTCTGTTTCAATGTGATGACGTCACTGGCACTAAGATGACGTCATGGGGCTGAGAAGTGGCAGTCAGACTCTTTACTTGGTAGCACGGTGGCGGCGGTCGATAAATGCGATGAGAGAAGGCCGAAGGGACGAGCACTGAGCACGCACGCGTAATAATACATCCGGCAAGCGATTCGTCTTTTGCAGCCGTCAATGCGACACGGAATCAACGGCTCGTGACGACACTGCAGGTGCACTTCAGATCGATCGATCGCGCCAATTTTCTTGCCTGGGACGCACGCACCGCCGCACTGGCGTCGGTCGCGAGCGCCGCGAAGAAAGCGGAAAACTTATCGATTGACGCCACGCAGGTCGCTAGAATAAACTTCCGCCGGCGATACAAAAGACGACAGGCGCCTTAATTAAAGGTTTAAAGGCCGATACCGCAACGAACAATAAGAATACGCCGATATACTGCACCGGGCCGTACTGTACCTTGACGACTGCGTGACAGTATTATTTTGCAGCTCCATAGACGTCTTTATTCACAGCTCTTAGACGCGATGACTGAGTCGATCGGAATATCAATCAAATATTAACGCGATCATTCGTCTCCCGGCGCCTTGACATCTACATCGGCGGACTGTATGCATTCCGTTGAGTTATGTCTTTGACCGAATGACTGCATGAAAAGGCAGCCAGTCTCTCGAAAGCCTGTCGTTGATATAACGACCATGCAAGGGACGTCATGAAACATCACCGAGAACACACGACGTCGTCAATCGAAGAGTCGTTCGCCTCAGTTTATGTACAGCTAACAGACGCAAAAATACCATAACGTGTTCTATGAACTGTATTCAGAACAAAGTTTATTTTCAAATAATTATTTATATTATCTTATACACTGAAGTGAAAGCGATGTGAATCTCACACGCATTTCTATATTTTAACTTCTCGAACTGTTCCGCTTAATTTACCAAGGTACAAATTAAATATGTAATTGCCAAGTATTGTTTTTGTATCATCACATTTTCTGAGAAGTTGGATAATCTACGTCGGTGTTACTTTATGCTTGTTCACTGTTCTTTCTCGTCACTCTTGTGAACGAACAAAGTCGACTAAGTCTGACACCAACAGACAGAAAGAGGAAATTCATAACTCATAATTGCAGCAACAGTTTTGTCGTGTTTTGTTTCTTTTTTTATTACTGTTTGCTAGTTTGTTTGTCTGTCATGGTTCATGCTGAATGAAGTTGTTCAATGTGCCATCACTACGTCGTCGAGGTTGTGTGTCGACGGACGTGGGATGGCGTGTACATAGTACACTGCAGCTTTCTACGCGGCCTGACGACACAAGACACGACCGACGTGCGATAATCGAATCGTCGTATGACGTCGCATTTCCTCTCGATGAGCTGCGTAGAACACGCTTGTGATAAAGCCGTGTCGCCGCCGGCGCCAACATTTCTCGGACCATCTATCTTTTCCAGCGACGACCGCGGCAACTTTCGACACTGGAGCACACGCGCGTCACGCATGGCCGCTCTTCGTTTCCGATCGCAAACAAACCAAACGCTAGGTACACAGTCGCGTTGCTGTAAATTTTCGCTAAAGGGAAAAGCGCGTCACCATGTATCTCACGCCTGTAGATGATTCGAACGACTTATCGCAGCAATATATCATTCGCTTTCTTTTGCTTCGCTAGATCCATAGCATGCCACTGACAGATAGAGCAGAAATCGAATGTTATGATATCAAACGTGCAAATTTGGCAAAACGCCACCCAGTATGCCGTTTTACCGCTATGAAGTATGCACGCGATATCGCACTTTAGAAAGTTTCTAAAAGTCATCCGATGGGAATTGGCGTAACAGTCGCCTGCAAAAAACAAACACACACAACCTCACAAAGAGTTGTGACTGCGGCTGCTGAAGGCAACAAAGTAACACGGCTGCGACCGAAGCTTACGGCACACTACACGTCCGCCTTTGTTGTCCAATAAGCTACATCCACTGGTCATAAGACAGCGTTCTGTAGCGACGTCAAATAACGAACGGCGGATTATGTCCACCGGTTATGATATTACGTCGCACACGGCGACAAGCACGTGCAATATCGCGTCTTGGTCGTGTTAAGATTACAGTTATTAGACCGTCGTCGCATCCGCCGTACGCAACAATCAATCATCATCAGAAACGACGGCGGCAAACTGATTTCTACGTCAATATCGTAAGACGCCGCGAATACTTCCGTCATCGTAGGCCTTAATTCGTCCGACGATGAATAGCCTCGTATAGTCGCCAACATCACACATACTGTGTAAACGGTTTACTAATGGGTTTAGTTAAATCACAAAAAAAGATTACTTTTTCCCGTACCATTTTGTTTTACTCGTGTAATTTGTTGTTAATTTTTGCGATAAAATATGTCGATATGCCAAGTAACTCCCAGTATACGAACGCTGCAGCTATGTACAGAATAATTTAAATGGTTCTTTCGTTGTACTGTATGCCGATGATATATTATTACCGGCACTGTCTGTCACAGGTGTTCAAAATAACTACATTAGATGGCCAAAAGCTCCTATTGCGTTTATACTGTACGTGACGTCGGATGTTCTGTAGACAATGTTAAAAGATCCAATGGTGTTTTCGCAAAAGTCTGGAGACTGGCTGCTATGCAGCTATTGAAACATAAATGCTTGCCTATTTTGTTATATGCGTTGGAAGTCTGTAACTTAGACAGAAAAACAATGCAGCCGCAGGACTTTACGCCAAACAGGTTTTTCATGAAATTATTTAAAACTTCAAATCTCGAGATTGTTTGACACTGTCAATACAAGTGAATTACTGTTACTGTTATATTTTCGAACAGTGCAAATTACAGGAATTTTCCAATGTGTAGTGAGGCCAGTAGTAAGACTTGTTGGTAGGTGCGCGCGCCGTGATGTAAACAGACATTGTAAACAAATGTTATGATTGGTTAGGCAACAAATATGTGATGTCACTTTATGTTTCTGATTGTCT
>Ga0126335_1001004_pt1 | contig 15015 bp, 8 predicted proteins | sample OlaspJWI45metaG_FD_108409 | JGI IMG/M metagenome (GOLD analysis project Ga0126335, IMG submission 108409) | Marine gutless worms symbiont microbial communities from Oahu, Hawaii - Olavius sp. 1 OAHU.JWI-45 metaG | ecosystem: Host-associated > Annelida > Digestive system > Unclassified | place... | reverse complement strand
GGTAATGACTTGTAATGTGTCGAGTGGGATGTTAAGTCTTTACTTGCTCACTACGGCATGTACTACATTAAGCTTGGTAGTGCTGTGGTTTTAACAATTTGTGTCCAAGTCCTTAGCATCATAATTAGCCGTGCATAGAGATGATGACGTGCTGGAGAGATTGAGTGTCGACGAGATTGTCTGTCGTAATTGTGCTGATCGCGTCACTGATTATACCGTGAACTCTGTCAACTAATTATCTACGATCGCACTACGCTTGTCCTGTAGCAGCACGAACATAACTGTAACTAGTAAAACATTCTCAGTGAGTCTAGTTAACGACTTCATTGAGCTCAGCGCTTTTGCAATAAGGTTCCCTCATAAAGATGCGCTATATTAAGTGTTCTTTACCTTTACCTTTTATCTTTAATGCCTCGGCATTGTTACAGCATCAGCAGATTATTTTGATACGCTGTGAGTGTCGAGGTAAGTTTATGGAAAGATGAAACATATTATCCAGGCCCAATATGGTTAGCTTCTTTTCGATTACTACACTGCGTTACGATATTTAGAACCCGACATACAAAAAACGGAAACTGCCAGGAATTACAAAGGCTGAAAAAATTAATTAAAATGTTAAAATAGTCCGATTCAAAAAGCAAGTCTTGAGTAAATCAAAGCCTGTCAGTAGATGGCACATTCGTCACTTATACTGCAATTCAGAATGTTTCGATCGGTTATAAATCAGCCAAAAAAACTATTAACGCTTTTGCCCCCCCCATCGTATATGAAGATGGTCGAGGCTTTAGAACCACCCGCGTGGTCGGCGTGTTATGTGTCATAGACGTGACGTCATCAATTACGTCGTCACCCTAGCGTGTGTGACGTTCATCCACGATGGCTGCAGCAAATGTAATACGCATCTAATTCAATTTATTCGTCGAATCGTACACGATAAAACATAGTAGAACTGAACATATTATAGGCCTGGCCTACATAAATCACGTTATTATCTTTAATGGGTTAAATGTTTCTCTGCTGCTAAATATTAACAGTGTTAAAGTACAACAAAAGGCCAAAGGCATTTGGCAAAGGCTGCACTGAATGACCACGCGCACACGGCACACGGCGTAGCCTACACTGCACGCGCCGCCGCCGATTTAAGCTGCGTGACAGACAAACTGACAGACTGACAGACAGACACTGCGAACATCGGTAACAATAGTCTGCATCTCATGTATTCGATACAGCCTAAAACAGATATCGAGACAATAAGAAACAATGCTTTATACAAGTAGGAAAAAACTATTAATGACATATATGAAATCTAACAGGAAAACATGCACTGCTAAATCAATAAAAAAATTACCAAAAATATGAGACAAAAATGCAAAATATCTATAAGACACGTTTTTTAATATTTCACATATTTTTCGGCTTTTATTAAAAAGTGCGAACTAATGAGACCGCAGGAATATAAATTTACCGATATTTATAACATTATTGATATCGTGCTTGCCAGAAGTCAGGTTTCTAAAGACTTCAGCTGTACTAAACTACGGTAATTGCGTAATGTAACAATGATACACAAAAGTCTCTTCTTCTCGTATTTCGAACCAAGAAGCAGAGTTCCGCTAATATTAAATGTTTTTGCATGTAGACAGACGCCAGTTGCATGATTCTGCCATTGCTGATGTGCAATTCGTATTCTCGCTCTCGTGTTATGAATATTGATAGAAATCGACTTCGACTAGGCTATATTTGGTGACGAAGACTATATAGTTCATTCATCCAGCTGTCTCATAAAACTCAGCACTATGGCACCGAACAATATATCGGCTGATATACCACTAAATCACACTGGCACAATAAATGGTTCATACTGTTAGCTGTTTCGAAATGGACTTGATCCACGTTTAAGGCAACCCCTTCTCAAGTTGACGAAAATAACTAATTTTTATCTAAAACAAGACACCGTTATAGTTGTTACAAACGTTCGACAACAACAACAACAACCGTTTAACGGCCTTTCGTCCGGGACCACCCGGGTAGGCCGGTACCAGAAGAAACAACTCCTCTGGATTTTTATGGAGCAGGGGAGATAATGGAGGCAGAGGCACCGACAGTCCGGGTGGGCGCCACCCCAACCGGACCAACGGCGCCCCCATAACCCCTCCAAGGTTTTTTACAGGCCGGATGCCCTTCCTGCCGCCCAACCAACAGAGTCAAATCGCTGAATGCACTGTTACAAACGTTCGAAACGGTCTTATTTTAGGGGTAATAGCATTTTTACGATTTTTATTTAGCCAACAAATGTACGGAATAACCTATGATATAACCATTATGTGAAGTCATTTTATTTGCCTAGTTCTTTGCATTTTCAATTTCAATTTTATTAAAACGAAGGAGCCAAATGCAGAGTAAAGCCACCTGCATTGTCATGCACATAAAATTTCATACCTTCTTTACAGACTATTCTTGAGAAGAAGACCGCAGGTCGTATCGATCTTCTGTCACTGGCAGAATGAGTTAGAGCAGACTTCACAACGTTTATATGTACGGCAGAACGAGAAACTTGAGGTTGCGACACAATCAGCTGTTCTGCCACAAATTTCGACGATCTGGTCACTGTATAAAACTATGTCATAGACGATATTGCAACAGCCTGTAGTCCAAATACACAAACACTCTGCCGTTATGGTGACTTAACACGGGCCGTTCAGTAATAAAATTTGATCTGGCATGGAACCTTGATCTTTCGCCTCAGTTCTTTGCCGTTTCTAAATTTGAAGATAACATATCTAAAAGATGGCGTTTGGCGGTTTACTGAAACTGCAAACAGCGTACTCGTAGAAGCAATCGTGTCTTATATCGAGGTTAAATTAACCGCGTTGTAGCCAAGATAACTTTGCGTACTCAGACATGCCCTACCCGGCCTTCAGGGAAAATTGCACAGGCACAAAGAGGCTACAAAAATCGCTTGAAAGTATATGAAACATTTTGCAAGTGTTAAGAATTGTATAACACTTTCCGTATAATTGAGTACTTTTCACTTATGCTACAAATTTAACTGGCATTAAAATTTTACGGCTCCCGTTTAAGTTTACCCGATGGATTTTGGTTAATAGCTTAATTAAAAAAATTCTAACGAGTTTTCAATTATTTGTTAATATAGCTAAGCTAGTAAGGAAGTAGAAAACACCTGAAAAAAGACCTGGAAAAATGTGGATCTCCGGTTTTAGGTTTAGCTGGAGAAAGATAGAAGTGCCAGCACATGAGATAGTTAGGTGGAGACAACTGGTCTGTGGCATGTGGTCCAGAGGGACCGTAAAACCAGTCAAGTCACGTAAGGCTACATTGTATAGTCGCCGCACAGTGCACAGTTTCAGAGTTTGCATGAGCGGACAGTACAATGACCCAATTCACTTACTGGCGAAATGGGAAATTGCCTAAGGCGGCAGATTCCTGACGCAAACTAAGAAAAAAATTGACAAAAACACTTACTGGCAATTCCTGAAAAAATACAACTTGCGAAATTACATTAAACTACAGTCATTTATTTCGACATCAGCGGCAAAGGGCGGAAGCCACTTACATGCCTGTAAAATCAGTACAATGACATACATGCATGATAAAGTATAATACAATATAAAACAATACATACACTTCTAACAATTTCGCAGTGGCCTCAGTGAAACAAACACAAACTGTCTACTAGGGTTTCTTCTTACATTTTGTTATTATTTTGCTTTGATTTGTTGTTAAGTTTTATATTCAGAACCGATGTAAGCCAAAATAGTTGTTTTCAAGACTTACTGTTCGATAACAAATCGAACGTTTAACTCGCTTTATTGACGTTATTTAACTGAAAAGTATAACATTTTAGCAACACATTGCTTTAAAAAAATCGATAAGAAAGTGTTTTATTGCTGTTGAAAGCTGACTAACAGCCCGCTTAATCTGTCAAACGACATTCAGAGTTGCACCAACGAATCAAACCAAAACGACAAAAACGCTGAGCATAGAAGTACAAACTAGGTTCTAGATCAGTTTTGTTCGATGGGCTAGAAGCGTGCCCTGTCAGCAAGGAACAAACAAACAAGGTCGTTAGAATAATAATTATTATGCCGTACATAGTTGTTTTCGAAAAAAATATTTGTCCTAAAGACCAACTTGTTTTGAAAAATGTGTGAATTATTTCAAATGCTTAATTATCTGTCTCTGAAATAGTTAGAAAAACAAACAAACAAATTTTAGCAAAGTTCAGTGTCGCAAAAATCAGCTATGTGTTCTGTTCAGTGATATAGTCTTAACTGATCTAAAAGTGTACAAATCTATGTAGGGCCTACGTAACTGCTAATTGTATGTCATTGTTGTGGTGTACATTATTTAAACTATTTAAGATAGTTAGGTTTTTGTTTTTTTCGTGAAGTCAGAGGGTTGACATTTTAGCCGCAGCTAAACAAATCCGTCTTGCCATTGCAGTGAAGACGTGGTTTGAGAAACTAAACTTGACATCTGTAGTGCAATGATGCCCTGTCGAGAAGCGGGTCGCCACGAAATGCCGACAAATGTCACAGCTTACCATGACTGATTTAACACTGTCAGCTCAGCGACTCCGCACGTAATCCCACTGGCTCCCGCAGGCCGGCTGGGTTGTGACGGATGTATTAAAACCACTTTCCGTGCAGCGAAACGGAAACAAATTCATCGCCGCATTTGCCGAATTCCGTGCGCCGTAAATTTCAACGTCAAAGTCCACAAACAAGAGCCAGTAACGTGAGCACTACTTCGGGCCGCATCGAATGCACAACTCTCACCGTGCGGCCAATTGCGATCGATGATTCCGTAGCGTGGTGTGGCAACGCGCCTGCGTTGTGCAAAATACGCTAAACGAATGACCAGTTTAAGGCAGATACTCTCGGGGAACTGACCCAAGGCACATTGTGTCAGATGAAAGTTTTGATCGCCTACGGCGAGGGGCAGGAAATTCGATGCGGCCTTCTTCAAGTTATTTTGGCTTTTTGTTTTTGCAGACCGTAGACAAGAGCTATTCGTTTACACTCGTGACTTTCCACGTGCCAAGTGATTTCTGCGTCCGTAAAAAATCAGTTGTCCATTTTCTCACGTCATTGATCACGCGACTATACGGTTAAAAACAGTCCATTCTCCGGTCGATGAGGACTGATCTGCATACAGACACATTAGTTTAATTTTTAATTTTCAATACGGCTTTTAAGGTCTAGCCTACATAAATTAGTCTGCCATACTCTCTTAAAAACTGTTTTAAAATCGCTGGATTATTATCTTTGATACAACGCTAATGTTCCTCTATAGCGTCTAATCAGCATTCAGCAAAAACGAATAGGTACTCCGGTTTAGGAAAAATATGGGTTTAGGCTGTTCACTTTTAAAATGAAAGCAATAGTAGGCCTGCAAAGTGCAAACTAGCTGGCTACAGTACCAGCTATTTTTTTCAAAAAGCACATCGTATATACGTTGTCAGTAAAATAGAGATACAAAAGTTACCTACAGAGTTGTTTTGGCATGCCGTGTTATATTCACCAGTGAGTGAGACTATTTCATCATTCATTCATTTGTATCACAGACAGCATGGTCCATACGAAAATAGGCCCAGTAAAATTACTATGTTAGCCTATTCATGAAAAGTCAACGGTCTGTATATCAAAGGCTACTGACTTCTTTTCATAATTTATACTTGAGTTGGGTCGGGACTCGGGCTAGGTCGAGATTTTTCAGATTTCTGTGGGTTGGGTTGATGTGTTGTGCCCAAACGACTGAGTCGATCATCATCCGACTTTCACGAGATTGTAGCCAAGCCATTCTAGTTCTCTCACACCAAATATGAACCTGGTAGCTCTAGGGGATCTCCATCATCGAGGGTGTCAAATGCTGGGAATACGTCATGAATACGTTATTCTCACAGTTGCGTGGCGGCCTCTGGCGAATACGTTCGTACAAGCGTCAGGCGGCATTTCAGTGACAGCTAAGCTTCTTGTAAATATCTGCAGTTTTATATGAACTTGCAGTCGACTGTCGACGTACCGGACAAGTGGCGTCAATTCAGTCAGTCATCTCCTGCTAAGTTCTCCAGTCTGCATGTTATTGCAAAATGGAAAAAAATCAACACGGGTTTCGGATTGATGCAACTAACTGCAGGCTACACGTGGCAGCACTATAACAATGAACAAATTGAGGCTTTGCACACTCTTACATAATAGACCTACAGACAAGGCCTACAGTAGCACATACTAACCTATAATGGTTGGCGTCGTAGTGAAATAGTTAGCAGCGTTGGTCTAATCAACGAAGTTAATTAACATCGGGCCCGGTTAGTCCCTGAATGGGTGACCGTCTTTGGACGGGTAAACCATCTATAAGTATGTAACCAGCCAACTAGTTCGACTCAGGTTTCCACCCCTCTGGGGTCGGTCAAATGAGGACCAGCTTCGGCTGGGAAGATAAAGGCATGGTTCATATCGATCGCTGATAAACTTGTGGGTGTGCAAGTAACACTGTGAGATCCCTTACTACGCACGTGCCATTAGCGCTTCTGTGATCGCCTCACAGAAGGCCAATAGCCTAAATAACCAGTGTTGGTTATTTAGGCTATTGGCATACAGAGTGCCATTAATTCCGGGTTGTGTAAAATTCTTCATTTCGCTATCTTTGGGGGTCCAGAGACCACCATCCCTCTAAATATCGCCTCTGCGCTAGACACGCTGGAGGCCATTTTGCGAACGTACGCTGCACCCGGCTCGGAATATTGTTCGGTCATGGTTCGGCGTAGACTAGAGGTAGCTCCCCCTTGCGAATGGAATAATGAATTAATAAACAATAATAAAGCCAACGTCGAACAAGTGTATAAGCTAAATTAAACGCTAAAATGGAGCTCACAAACTACACGATTTGATAAAAAAAGTGGTAAATACTACAGACAATCATTACGCAAGCCAACATTAATCACAATCGACTTAGGCCTACTTTAAGGCACCTGCCAGCGTCGAATAATATGACTCTAATAAATAAGACAAAATTCCTAAATGCTGATGACTGATTCGAATGCTGTATAAATATTCGTAATAATTCTCTGCAATATGCATTAGACTACTACATTGCCTACGTTTCTCTCACTTCTAATCTGCACCAGCTATAATAACCTGAACTAAAATCTGTCGACTGCGTATATAAATGTATTTGGTCTGTATGTATTGTGTGTATGTCCATGTGTATGCCTACATCTATTTGTTGTACCGTATGTTGTCGGTTGCGTTTGACAACCTCAAATAAACGAATATGATGATGATGATGAAATATCATTATTTAGCCACCGGCAAAACTTTGCCAAAGGCTATATGTTTTACCACCGGTTCTTCTTTTTTAGCCAACCGCCCAACATATGACCAGACCGCCGATCGCAGCCGGGTAAGAAGTATATCGGTGCCTAGAACCTATGTGTGGCACGAATAATGCATATAGACATCTTTACCAGCCCTTCGTTATTTTTCACAGGGGGTCAAAAAGTGAGAAATTTTGTCCAGTTTTTCGACCCCACTCGTATTCCAAGCGCTCTGATTTAAAAATAGGTCTAAACAATGGTATGTAGCATCGATGTCTGGGCTCTCATCTGCCGCAGCTAGGGCCACCGACTCTGACATCCTTTTGCCCAATTGGGGCCCCCAAAGTGCGACAATTGGAAAAACGGTTACATCGCTCAAACTCAGCCGCACCTGGGTCGTTGGCGTTCAAATTTCATAAGATGGTACTTGTCGCTCCAGGAAAGCTGAGGAATTGTCAAAACCCACTAAAGGTCGAAGCCAAGATGGCGGACGACACCCAAATTTTTAATATACTGACCCAAATATCTCTGGAACGGCTAAAGCAAGAGACTTCAAATTTGATGTGTGCATCGACTGACGGCATGCAAAAAACTAGATCGAAGAGGACGTGACCCAGTTTAGGTGACCTAGATTTAAACTTACGGACCCCTGTGAATATCTCTCGAAATGCTGAAGCTACAGGGTTCAAAGTGTTCACGCAGATAGGCTGTAAGAAATGGAAAATAAGCAGTACAAAAGTAAGTCAAAAGGGGGCATAATCTCGATCACATTGACCAACTTTAAATTTTGGATTTTTTCCATCTTTCCGGAATGGGTACAGACCTCAAATTCGGTGTGCACATTGCTTACCAACTAGCGCAAAACTAGGTCACGGGGAGCAAAAAGTATGTCACGTGGCTACGTTTTAAATTTGTGGATCGGTGTGAATAACTCTGAAACGGCTAAAACTACAGGCGTCTTATTTATCGTGTAGACAAATTGTAAGGAGTAGAAAATAAGCAAAAAAAGTAGGTTAAAAGAGGACATAATCTAGGTCACGTGACCTACTTTTATTTTTTTGCAAATTTTTCATTTTCTTTGCAACGTTTAAAGCTGGAAACTTCGGTGCGCATACTCTCTACGAAGAGTACTATCTACAACTACAAAACTAGGTCAAAGGAGCGTAACCTAAGTCACGTGACCTGTCATTAAATTTTGGGATAGCGATTATGGCGGTTATGGCGTAAAGAAAGTTTTAGGGAGATGGCGACGTGTGCATAATTTGGTCACGTGACAGCTGATGCACTACAAACGTTGCAGGTTATGAGGTCAAAGGTCAAAGTCATGACACAAAAACGAGATCCATCACGAGCTAAGTAAGTAATATTATGGTGTGTGAGTGAGTCACGCTTCACTGCGCATCATAGCGCATGAGCACGTGCGTGTGTTGATGACACGTGGCTATGTGATGACAGTTTGTTAGCCTCATCAGGCAGTGGAGTCAGTCTTGCTGTCTGGAATCGAGGCAGTCGTTGTTGATGCTTGCTGACGTGAATTCAGTCAATATGAACGGTTGTCGTGAATAAGACGTGTCGTGTTGCCACGTACTGCGATTTAGGATGGCGGATGTTTTGGGGCGCCTCGAGCCGGCGGTTATAAGTGACAATACATCTTAATTGCCGCATTTTCTAGTTTTTGATAACTTCTGCTCCGATAGGGCCATTTCTTTATTTTCCTGTTATTTTATTACTTCGATGCTAAAAAATAGAATAAGTGTGGCCGTGGCTCACTTAGTAATCGAAATCATGATTAGTAGGTCGCGAGTTCGACTCTCGCCGGAGACCGCTGCGTAGTAACTTTGGGCAAGTTGTTTAGCCTACACCCATGTGCCTCCGTCACCAAGCAGTTATAATTTGGTACCGGCCTAACGGTTGGGGAGTAAACAGACACACCACGCGATGCACTAGCCCCATATCCGTTGTCTCGCAGTATTAGTTGGTGTCTGGCTGAGGGTTATAGAAACGAAGATCAGCGCCGCCCAGTGGGCCATGTGGCTCGGGAAGGACTTTACTGACTTTCTCAATAGAAAATACACAACAGATTCGGGACTAAACTTATCAGATCGTACATTTACTAATATTATCATATATAACAAGCGAAAAATCAATGCAATCGGTATTTGGCAGTAAGCCTAAGTTATAGGGCGATAACTCGCACATGTGCAACAGAATGTAGCAAACTTAAGGTTATTGAGAATTGCTAAGTAAATAAAGTCTGCTAAAACGTTACATTGATTATTAAAATAGTCACAGAGCGCCGTGCTGTCAGTATCCAGATAAAAATGGCAAAATGTCTTCAGCTGTCGGTTGAACTGTTTGAACTGAATTGGAGACATCGGCTAACGCATGATTCATACGTTCAGGTAATAAATAATACTGTCAGTTGACAACGTTCAACTTGAACCGGATTTGTCAACAATGAAATATCAAGTAGGCCTATTCATTATTTGAACGAATAAAAAATGCAAATAGTTCACCTCTGTTATGCAATAATTAGTCGTAGCCGCCGAGCGGAGTTATAATCGTGAATGTTAGCATAGGGGCGTAGCGTGTGCGTGCTCGGTACAGCGTTTGTGTGCACGTGCGACCGATGCTGCACTGCGGCTGCTGCTGCTGAAGTATTATTGTAAGCGCACTCGCTGTTGCTTCCAGTACTGACCGATCGCCGCTGGTTGTGTGTAATGCGTTCTCTTATCTTACCGTGGAGATAGCATTAGCAACACCCAGTACAATAACCATTGGTCAGCCAGCGTCTACCTAGAACATCGCCGGTCGAGAGCTCAGCCTGGAAATTGGTTGTGCGTTTCAACGGAGAAATCCCTGCACTACAGCGCCGTTGCCCGCCCGTTCGACTGCTTTGCCATCTTTGTGGTAAGTATTACATCGTTTTATTGGCGTTTTTCCGTAGAGTTTACAAATATAGTCTAGCAGAGCTGCTGTTAGTATTGGCTGTCAGGGGTAGTTTAGATTCTGAAGGAAGAACATTTATTTTGATCCTGTCATTGCGCTGCAAGGCGTGCCTGCTTGCAGTTAAATCAACTATTGCTGTCTCTAAGATCAGCTGTCTGTACTTTATATGCCGCATGGCGATATGTATAGGTGATGTCGGCTGCCAGAGTGGGTAATTTAATCATAATCATAACAGAAACATTAACGGTAAAAACAACCATAACATTAGCCTTTTACCTTACCATAACGTAACGATACTTGTACTAACTGTTCTTGTCGCTAGGTTGCTGTGCGGTATGCTACTAAATGTTGTTCGCAATCTGCTACTTATGCCTATTCATGCCTTTGCCCGCCTGGGCGAAAGAAGAGGCATAATGTAATCGACCTCAGCCGAACGTGATCTTGTCTGTTTGTCTGTGCGTGCGTCTGTTCGGCCGGCGCTGTACGAAAGCAGCTAAACAGGTCGAGGTTTTGATGATGATGATGATGATGATGATGATGATGATGATGATGATGAGGTTTTGTTTGGGTGTATATGGAGACCGAGGGCAGTCTCTTGTGGACCTAAGGCACATTGTATTGACTGGGGGTCCAGATCCTTTTACGAGGAGTGAAACCAGAAGGGGAAAGTATTAATTGTAAAGTACAGATGGCGCCACGGGTACGTGTTATATCGCACTTGCATTCGATGCGGCCTTCGTCATATTGCTTCGGCCTTTTGTTATATTCCTTCTTACTTTGTTTGCATTTTGCCGCCTGTAAAGACTGCAAAACGAACCATTTCATGTAAACTCGTGGCACTAGTCCCTTCAATCAGTCTGTGTGCTACTTCGGGATCACTGTCACTCGTCGTCGTTAAACATCAAAGTAAAAACAAAGAAAATACACGAAGATGATTTGTATCACCAGTAACGTGACACTGACAAACTTTTCGGGGGCTTTTAGGCGTATATTGCGTGGTTTCTCTGAGACCGTTGAGCTGTCTGTCATTACTATAATGCTACTGCAGAAGCACATGATAAAAGCATTTCTTAAGACGATACACATCTCTTTGTCACGCACAACCAGTGCCGCTAGCTAGCGACAAAGATCTTTCGGATTTCAATGGATTCTGCATTGCCGTGCAGTTGCGAGTTCTGACCGGATGGGCTGCAAGCCTGTAGGCTATGCACGAAAGATTCGCTGCCACGCCGTATACCTTGGAGGATTAGTAAAGGTGTCGGCTTTGACGTTGCTCTAATTAGTTCCGCTGTCATACCGGCGGCGATATTATATCACACACAACCAAAAGTTTTACCTCGACATTTCGGTCTCCATATTGCCACAGTTGTGATGTGACGTGGCAAGAAATGAGTCGTAGGCCTATGTGTGGCTCAGTGTGCGCGGAATATCTGCCCTCGTCCCGGTTCATAGAACGCCGTCCATCCTTTCGAATATGTACCGGCGGCGATTTTCTATTCAGTCTGGCTAGGAACCCATTCGATCGACTTCGTCTGAAGTGAACACAGAGACAGAGTATATTCGGCCAAGATTGCGTTACAGAGGTGGGCGGCCGGCCGCGTGCATGACATCTCGGTAACTTACGTGTCCATCTCGGCACTGTAGTCTAAACGCCTCGTCAGTGTGATTGGTCTTTAACGCCAAAGTCTGTAAGTAAGTAAATAAGTAAGTTGATTTTATTATTTGTTTTGTTGACCACCCACAGAGCGGCGTGATATATAGTTCTGTCTATCTGTTTGTCTCATTGTTATAAGATATCTTTCGAAATCCTTGACCTAGAAAATCAATTTGTAGTGTGAGGTTACGACTCCATCACAGAGTTCTTGGGTTTTCATATAAAGGTCACTTTTCATTGAAATCGGACCACCGCGGGCCGAGTTATGACGTCATATGTATTTTTCAAGATGGCGGCCGTCCGCCATCTTGTATTCGGCATAAGACGTGATAGATCACCCTCAAAGTGTCTGTGGTGGTCTTAACTTGACCTGAAAGTTTTATCTTGATCCGATTTACGGTTTCTGAGATGTTGTTGTTGATATACTGTGGCTCTGGCTTGAATTTGCCTATTCACCTCTGTGCATGCGCAATATCACGGCGAAATCTACTTCCGGTCTAGAAACCAATCACATATTTGGATTCAGAGAGATCTAGTTGCCTTTTCGACGTCCAACTCTCAAAGGCGTAGCTTCACGAATAAAGGACGTTCTCTCTCGGAACCCGCAATGTTAAGGCCCATTTTGAACCAAAAATTTTCTAAGTCTCGTCAAAAATGCCCTCAAAATCGACGTTTTGGGGGAAGATGGGGTCAAAACGTAACCAAAGGGCGCGAAACGACGTCGTTCGAAGTATTGAGCCTCCCGACGTAATCACCCATGACAATTTTGGTGACGATCAGTTTGGGGGATAGTAGCCACGAAGGTCAAATTTCTTATTTCCGATTGTTTTTCACTGTCGCCCTTACCGTGCCAGTGTGTGATTCGTCAAAAAACTAACACATTATATTTGCAAGTTCTGCGTCGTTTGCCTTAAAATAACAAACATGCTTCAAGTTAACACTGAGTCTCAAGATGTTTCGTCGTTGGAACTTTATACGTAACAACGGATCTGTAGGAAATCCTTCGTGCGAATGACAAACGCAGCTGCCGTGCCACCCACGGTGACGCAATTCATCACTGACGTCATCTGCAGTCTAATTTCGGATATATTTACTAACGTCTTCCTTGCTATATCGGATAACTGATCTTTCGCGTCTACAGTTCGTTGCGGAAATGAAACATTTTATATGTTTCCTAATTCGGCGTCACAGTTCATTAGTTTAAAAGTTGACTGAAACTGAGATCTGGAAAACTAGATATTACTCTGCGGCAAGCCGTTATGCCTCATTGCCTCTGCCTCGCCTGCCGACCGGACACACAGAAAGACGCATAAAGAGGCATAAAATATCCCGGTTGCGTCTCTATAGGCAGTCTGTCTGCTAGGCCCTGCCAAATTTAACCCTAATCGGCCTTTGCCCATATTGAGGGATTTTAGGTCGGAAAAAAAACAAAAATCGCTAATTTTGGCGACTTTTTCTTCCAGCAGGGGCGAATATTTCAACCTATTTCTGAAATTCACGTGGTTTATGTGCAGCTATAGTCTTTATATTTATTTAAAATGTGGTAAGATTCGGTTCATAAATCAAGGATTTATAACCGAATAACCGCGCGTCGTTCATTTTTTCCCAAAACTTCGGGGACTTTAGCCCAAAAACTAGAGGTCGGATTCCAAAACAATTGCCTACAAAAATGATACGGAGGTCTTCTATCCGCATGCCAAGTTTGGTGGAGATCGGTTTACGCACGGCGACACGAGACAGAAAATAGAGAGTTTTGTTTTTTTTGTTTGTTTGTCGCGATGGGTGTGGCCTATTTTCGACTCGCAGACCTGCCGCGATGTTCGGCGAAGTACAGCTTCGCCAATTATAGATCGATTTTCACGGCGTTTGGGGCGTGACGCCATAATTTTCGCTGAAATCGGCAAAAAATTTCAAAGTTTTTCAAAATCTCGCCGAAAAGTTTGTGAAGACGACTTCGACCATTTATAAGCAACCTATAGGCCTAAATAAAATTCTACCATTCTACCAGCATCTTGTAGCTATTGAATTAATTGTGGATGTGCACCTATATAAAGTTTTTCGAATAACTATTTGCGTACGTATACAACACCGTATCAAATCTGTGCTTGTAGTACTAAAATGGGTCGAAATTGGAAAGTTTGTGCGCACCAAATGCAGTAGGCCTATATTGCATATAATTTTAGGCAAACTTTTGATGCCTTTGCATAGGGCAAAGAATGTAGTTACAAGTGCACTATATTATAATTTTTAGCCACGCCCTCTAGCGGTGGCATGGCAAAGTGACAAACTTAAAAGTGCGAATTTTCTGAAATTTTAGTCGTATTTTTGGCGTTTTTTGGCGCACCCAGTACGACAGCAGCTAGCTATCTGTGCAGGATTATGCAATTTGCTGCGGGCTAGCCTTTTCTGTTGGTTTGCATTGCCTTCGATCGGCAATGCTTTGTGTTTCTATAGTTTCATTTATATTGTCTGTATATTGTCTGTGTGATGCTGCCGCTTAGCGTAATAATAATGATAATACTACCACTACTAATAATAATAGAATCTGTGGCACAAACTCATCTACACGTTTCGCATCCAGTTATTTCTGTGTTGGTATGGAAGAACATTTGTTCTCCGCCTGGCGAGATCCTAAGGCCTCATAGTGATGAGTAATGAGTAGAGGCTTAACGTCCCACTTGACAGTTTATAGGTCATTTCGGGGACAATTTTTACAGGTCAAATGACCCAACCAACAGTGTAAAAGCACTGAAGGAAGCCAATTGGCCACTAAGGTAGGCTTCAATCCCACCAGGACCACTCCACTGTGTTACAATATGAACTGTAGGCAACCGCCTCTAGGCTAATCACAGCGTAAGAGTCCCAGTGTGACAAAAAACCCAATCTGCTGGACTTATAAGCTGCCTAGAACATCGTGCAACAAGAGTATTGCACTGTACTGTAGTAACTATAGAGCAGCTGTGTTAATGTTCCCTCTTTTACTCCAGACCATCATCAGTAATCAGATGAGGCCACGGAGGTTGAGGGGTGCCTGGTTTAGTCGCCTTTTACGACATCCGGCCAGGAGACGGGG
>Ga0126335_1001003_pt1 | contig 15017 bp, 6 predicted proteins | sample OlaspJWI45metaG_FD_108409 | JGI IMG/M metagenome (GOLD analysis project Ga0126335, IMG submission 108409) | Marine gutless worms symbiont microbial communities from Oahu, Hawaii - Olavius sp. 1 OAHU.JWI-45 metaG | ecosystem: Host-associated > Annelida > Digestive system > Unclassified | place... | reverse complement strand
TTCACCCCAGACAAATGTGTTAAATAGGGGCACCCAGCCTGTCGACAGCGAAAATTTGACCAATAATCTCGGTAACTGTGCAAGATTACGAAGTAAGTTAGTATTATTCACTAACAGGAAATCGTACATGAGCTTTCCATTGGTACCAAAGTCTGTAGTTTATGACCTTGGATGGCGTTAAAACTCCAGTTCTCTTGCACATAGCGTGGCGATGTTTGCGTCTATGAAGTGATTTTCGACTGCCAATGATTTACTGATGTGGCCTCCATTGTCACGTGACTGGAAGTGACCATATCGTTAAATCAACAGCATGCACCTAAGTCACAATGAATACTTTTCAGCAGTGTCTTAGATCACACTCCTCCACGGTTTCACTTTTAGCACGCGTCTTTTGCCATCACCATTCCGCCTGTCCGTTCTTTGTCACGAGATCGTGAGCGAAGACGACGCGCGCTATCTCGGCGATAACTGAGCTTCTTGTTTTCGTTGCGACGACGGCCAGCTGTTTGTCATTTTTACGTCCGTCCCACCGTCCGACGTCGTCGTTGTCCTGCGTATAGCAATGTGTACATCTTCGATTGCTAACATTAGCAAGCATCTGCATTTTATCTAACTGAAAAGTTCTGCGACGATACGCAATCTACGGCCTCTGAGACTGAGTGCGTGTGCACTGCGTAACATCCAGAGTCTCGCACGCACGTTGGACGTGATATTTTCACACGATATTTTTTGTAATTTTTAGGCTGCATCGAATGCATGAGATGTTGACTATTGTTACCGATGTTCGCGGTGTCCGTCAGTCTGTCTGTCTGTCTGTCACGCGGCTCATCTCGACTTCACTGTGCAAAAACGGCTGAACAGATCAAGATGCTGTTTGGGGTGAACACTCCTGGGAACCACGGAACATTGTGTTACACGGGGGTCCTGTTCCCCCACAGAGAGGGGAAGGGGGCCCACTTTTATATTTAATGACTCCTCTCATATCTCCGGAACGGCTGAAGTTAGACTTGAAATTTTGCGTGCAAACAGAGCAATGGGAGCTCATATGCGGGTCCGCGTCTGGGTCACATGACCTACTGGTAACTTTGCGATCCCCTACATAGGCCTATCTTAGGAACGGCTGTAGTTATAGAGTCCAACGCGTGCAGTGTGTGCAGTGCATTCGATGCAGCCTTCGCCATATTACTTTGGCCTCTTGTTATAATTATTGTCAAACAATAACCATTCTGTTCTCGTTTTGAAAACAATTTTCGTTCTGATTTCCATTCTGTATTTTCGACTTTAAACTTTCACAAAAGCTTTTAGCTTCTAGGTTAGGACCCTTAAAACTGTTGGCAGTTGGCAGCTCAGCTAAGCCTCCAAGTCCAAACCACGCATGTTTGTCTGTTGTTCCCTGATTCTCAAGTCAGCGGAAAAACAGCAGAACACAGTGTTCACGAAGCATATAATTTTCGTTCTTGTTCTCGTTCTCGGGTGTATCATTGCAAACTGGCTGCGCTGACGTTTAGTAACATGCGCCATGTAGTGTTCTGCATTTCGTCATCATATAACGCTGGCAGCTATAGGCCTACCGCATACCGCGTTCTGGTAGCATTTTTTGGCGCGCGCCCATAACATGTCAGACGCCGCTATTGCTATCGCGATTGATCCACGTCTAAACGGTTTGAAGTATCGAAATATGGTTTGCATTACACGACACACTGATGTTTGAGGATTGTTGTGGTACCGAGTATGACGTTATGGTACCATAGTCTGAACCCGGTAGTGGGACGTTTTGGTACCAACCATGAATAGAATTCGGATAAGGATACCATAACATCTCACTTTGGATTTATGGTTAGGTGCCATAACGTCCCACTACTGGATTCAGACTAGGGAACCACAACGTCGCAGCACCATAAAAATCCACAGTGCTTGCGTCTAGGATGGGGGTTTCGACTATGGCCATGATAGGAAATGACCAAGGAGACACGCGCCATCCCAGCGATAGCTGAACTCTTGTTGTACTGTATGTACATGTACAGTATTTTTATGCATGCTGCTGTAGTTCGATTTACAGACAGGTATTATGCGTCTTAATGGCAGCCGACATTGTAATGGCCTTGTCCATGTACTGTATGCAGTGAACGTGTTTTCTCTGCCAATAGGCTACCTTTAGTACTAGACTGCCAGTAGATGTGCATAGTTGGCTGGCGCAGTCAAAGCAGCCCTTATCGTATAATCGTATAATGCCTCTTGCGCTATATTTATTTTGTAATCATACATATTCATGTTTCACCGCTCAGCCGTGCCAAAATAAACATTATTATGACGTATTAACGGTATTACGGATCAAGCCGTGCCGTATGTATATTCCGGCACGTACCCTGCTAATGCTATACGCGGAGAGCTTTCTGATGCGTGCGTTGCATTCAAAGTCATCTTGTACGTCTGCGAAATGTGACGATTTGACCCTTTGTACCGTTGAAAACACCCGTTTACATCTATGAATTGATGTTTCGAAATGGTCAGACCATAATCATAGACAATGCAGTATACCCTGGACTTTATCTGTTTACAATTTGATACCATTCTTTCTGTCAAAAGCTTTATTTTAAACGTAAAAGTAGCGTCTACGTGATGGCAGTATTCCGGTCTTTTTCCAACTTTTTGACGATTATTGTTTGCATTCGCTGTAAATAAATTAGTAAATTAGTAAATAATATTTCTTTTTACACCAAGAATCATGACAAGTATACATACATTTAAGCGGAACGAGATGTGGAGCTGTAGGTCGATCGAAACCAGCGCGGTATCGGCCTACTACTAGCCTTGTATTCTGTAGGCTACCATCAAATACTAGGTCTACATGTATAGTATGTATAATATTATGTTATTACATAATAATTATTGCTAGTGAGGAAGGGTTACATGTCTGCCATTAGTCTGTCTGTGCTGAATGACGAGTCCATCAGCGGCGCGCAGTGACGTGCATGTGAAACAGTCAGGCTGAGGCGCCCCCTGACGGCAGCCTCACGACCTTGCCCATTATGCATAATCATAAATAAGAAATGCAATCATGAAATTGTATCGGCGACGGACGGCGGCGGTGCATCACCAAGCCGGCGGCTTTATGTAAACATTGCTCTTCGTGCGGCCTCGCCATCTCCCGTTTTCCTGTCGTCCTTCCGATCCGGGAGGGGGAGGATGGGGGTACGTTCGTGTAGGGGGGATTTACCGAGCGTTTTGGTAATAATTGGTGATGGCGCGCGGCGCTGAACAGTTGTAATTATGGATGGTTTGGCACCACAGCAGAGGCGCTGCTACTGCTGTTGCTGCAGTTCTGAAAGTATTGCATTTTTATGCGAATTGCGTCATACATTTATACAAAAATGGGCGAAGAAAACTAGCTTTGAAATTTAGGGGAAAGATAGATATGTGAATTTGGCCGATAAAAATTGGCGCATTGAGACACGGAGCAGGCAGAGTAAGATAGCTTAGCTGTCATTCATTGCCCAAACTCATAAATACTGTCACGTTGTTGAAATTTTAAATATAATACAATATATTTGAAAAATTAGAAAGTATTTTCCATGATAGTTGTAAATTTAAAACACTGCGCTTTTGCACTCGTGCAATAAAAGAAGAGCCGCTCTAAGTGACTTGGGACAACCTGAAAGCGTATTCGCCTCGACGTTCCCAACTTTATATACTGTTTCTTAAATTAACTAAAATTCTCAATAACACTTTCTCACTCGAAGACATTGCTGGAGAACTATTTATCCATATCTATCGAACGCCCATAACCAAATCTGGCTTTATCCGGCAGCTGTAACTGCGCTGACACGCGGACACCCGGCGGCTCGCTGAATAGCCGTGGTTTATCCAATAAGCCGGCCATAAACGACCGTGGGACTGGTTCGGTTGCGTTGGAAAGCTTCCACGAAAGCAGCCGAACCGGCAAGTTCGGCGAAAAGCGCGGATGACCGTCCAGAGAGATAAGTTGGGAGTTACACACTGGAGGATTATCGACTTGCTGCAATGCAGTACAATGTTATGTATACATTACAGTGTATCGGCAATGGTGCGCTAATGCAGTGGTTAGGTCGTCGGAGTTTCCATTGAGAGGTCGTGGGATCGACTTCCAGCAGTTCCGCGTTCATTTAACGACTTTATGCAAGTTGTTCACACACATGTACGGTACCTCTCATTAGGCCTAATAGGCTATGTATTTTGGATTTACAACTGTCCAAAGTCTGTTTTGACGGGAATCACTGCGGCTACCTACTGCTGGGTTCATGACGAATATCACTTACATATAAAGACAGAGATTAACTCGGCCACCATATGCTCATATCGAGTAGTCTGGGGAAATATTCTTGGTCTAGAGATGCTTCAGTTGTTTGGTAGTGGGGTTTTTACAACTGGAAATATTATACAAGAAGCCAAATTACACAATTACTCGTTTTAAAAGTAGTATTTAAAATGCCGATTTCTCTAATTATCTCGTGTGTTTTTAACTATGTTCTGTTCTATTGTACATCTTTTTTTGTATTTTATGTGTTTTTACTGTACATCACTAGGGGCAGCTGTAAGTGCACTGTGTGCCTTGCTGTCCAGTCACACGTATCTGTGTCCATGCAACTACTTGTACTTGTTTTATGACAAATGATGCTGCTGCTGATGATGATGAAAATAATCATATAAAAAGAGCACGAGGTTTGTAGTATCTATTAAGCGTGAAATTTCATAATAGTTTTCATGATAAAACACTTCTAGTTGTAACGAATGCATGGCAGTTTGGGTAACCTAAGCTGAATATATTAGGAGTGTAATCACCACAACAAAGTAATGGAGACTCAGCCCATGTGGAACAGGGCCCCGAGGGTTCTTACCAGTGACAGGAGGCTCGCGTCGCGCTTGCAAAAAACGGGCGTGTGTAAACAAACGATGATGCTGATGAATTGATGATAATGATGATGATGAAAAACTAGCAATATTGACGGGAGCCAGTCGCCATGCGATGCGCGGTATTGCACGCGGACACGCGATTGACCGTTCAGTATCGAATGTCGATAGTATCCGCGTATTAATGCTCAACGCACTGATGACGCAGAACACCGCAGCAGCGATGGAGGCTAGGGTTGGGCAGTACGTAGAAAAGTCGAATTGAAAATGTAACATTCAGTGTGGGTGTGCAGTTGAAATAACAGTGCACTGTGTTTAATAATCACAACGAGAAAAAGCAGAACAAGTGATCAAAGTAGTATGGCGAAGGCCGCATCGAATCCCCTTCCCTCCACTTATGCACGGTAGAATTAGCATTTCTGCACTCCCTTTCCTTTCCGATAGGGGGATCGGGACACCCATTTAATGCTCCTCGGGCTCCAGGAGTATTTACTCCAAACAGGACTTCGATCAGTTCAGCCATTTTTGCAGGCACGTGACAGACTGACTGAACACGGGAACATCGGTCGCAATAGTCCGCACCGCACTCATTCGATGCGGCCTTATAATGTACTCATAGCCTAGGTGTAAAAACGTTTAAATGGAGATGCTATGTAGTTGAAAATTGCACAGGATTGCATTCTGTACTCAGTGTAGTAGGCGTACATTCTGTGATACGTCAAACGGTCATACATGTACAGCGATCGTCATGTTGTCATAAGTGACGCATTCAATGTGCTCGTCTGTGTGGCAAGTCTCTTGTCGACCATTCTCATACATGCAGGCCTACAATGTACAATCATTCATTCATTCGTTGGTTCGTTGACGCGTTTTGTGGATTGCTGCCATACATACATGTACAGACAACACTGTTGAGTCACCATTCACCAATGCCATCCGTCACTCGTCACTGACAAATTGTTCTGCGAGTGAATGATACGTTCGCTATGGTCGGACTTTTGGGCTGAAAAGTTCTATTTATCTTGGTGTGTTGCGTCGAACAGGGGATGTCGCATATCTAGGTCACTTAATATGGTCGTGTGTTACTATAGTAAAAACTGTTGCACAAATTTTATACTATTGGGCCTAGGCCTACTGCCTGCACAACTGCAGGTAACATCAGGTATTGCGCATTTCTGACTTGTTTTTAAGATTTGATTTATGAAGACTAAAATTGACTCAAAACAAAGATTCGAAACTCGAAAAACCCGAGTTGGCGTTCTTTTGTGTCTAGGTTTTCGTTATAAACCAAACAAATGTATGTACGTATGTACGTATGTATGTAGCCTATTTGCCCATAAAACGCGTGACTTAACAATACGATTGATAGCAAATGAGCCGGACAGCAAGGCTCGGACTAGCGCGAAGAGCTGCCCTTAATATACAAGACTATTTGCAAAGTATTATTTACGTTACCAAACACACTTAAAACATATACAGCGTGACTGCAGCCAATATCACCAACAGATGACAAAGTACGATTGAGAACACAGTAATGTCTGTGAGAAGAGATGTTAGTAGTCTTATAGCTATAATAGGTCAATATTGTCAATGGTTTTATTAAAGTACCATTGTAACTCGTTCGTGCACCCTGACGGGACTCAAAACGTAGGCCTAAATGTTGGCTGTTGACTGAGACAAAAAAGCGCCTAGCGAGAAAAAACTCAGTCCCGCTGGGTTCTAATTGCTGACGATAGTAGGCTATGCTATACACTTGCTCCAAATCCACAGACGGGCGTGGCGTTCTATATTATAGCCTAATGATGTATAGGCCTAGCAAGAGTTAACCATTAGAACATCAGCTCAGCATGAAAGAGGGCCTAATTGCAAACAGAATGTTCAATCAAGTAATTTATTACAGGCTCGCTGGGCGCTGCTTTGTTCAGCTAATTAGTGATGTACGAAGTCGCTCATTTTTCGAATTCAAACTTCGCGCAATGCTCTTTACGCTGTTGATGTTTGTTGGAGGCTGCATTAACAACTAGTAATGAAACCACATTTTGTGATGCTAAAGCGAAGCTCTCGGTATATTCAACAAGATGTCGACATGGCACGGAACGATAACCGGCCTGCCGCGGGAAACACTCAAATTGGTAGGCACTTCCGATTTACATTCAAGTCGTCCTCACGGCTAACCTAACCCTGGTCTTAACCCTAAGCCCTAACCCTGAAGTTAACTATAATCCTAACTCTAGTCCTTGCCATAACCCTAACCCTAACTGTTCTAACGACTTGAGTTGAGGACGAGTTTTCTGCCACCCGTATTTCCAATCGCGCACCTGGCAGATTGTGTATCAGCAACCCGGACTTCTTAACCGCGATTGATAGTCCGTACTCCGTAGCTCTATCGCGCTTAGTTTAGGAGATATTCGCGCTTGACGCACAGACGGACAAAGTATATCGTTGCTATATCTGCCCCTCCCCATTCTGGCAGGCCAGCTAACGAACGCGAACATAAGCGCTCGTCGGCTGGCGCTATCTAGCGAATGAGTGTTTGTTGGGTTGTTACATAATCTCATTTTGGCCTCTGACGGGGGATCTTTCTTTAACGCAGTCGTTCAGTGCGAACACCGTGAACATCACCATGAAACATAGTAACATACACTGCCAGCACTAGAATCTTTGGGCAAACCTGGCTGTATTTTTGGTCGTAGACATGCAGTATATGGTTCAACAAGTTTGACGTGGTTGGGGTCCAAACATTGCGATTTCGGCGAAAACATGTCCGTATCCCGAAGCAGGTGGAGAGTGCGTGGAATTGCTGTGGTAGAAGCGTCATTACGCATTGTTAGCCGTCGTTTGTTAGTTTAGAACGTTCACTGCGCGTTTTATCTTGCAGGCCGGTGTCCGTTATCGCGAGTAGACGCAGCTGGGTGGCGTGCGTCGACGCCTGATAACGCCTGGTTATTGCAACAGGAACGTTTAGCGCATAGTAGTACTGTCTTTATTCTGGGGTGCGGGTTCTTTTTTCCTGATAGAGATGTGCTATGCAATAATTGAAAATACATAGAATGGCATATGCTATTGTTGGACAACAGATGTCCGATGTGCGTAACACCGTTGTTCAGTTTCATCATACTCATTAAAAAGTTCCATAAAGTTCCATTCTTCCAAACGTAAAGTTTCATTAAGTTCGTAAAGTTCGCTGAAAAAATCGTTATCTGACGTCGTCATGGAGTACATTGCTTGGAGCTACCATACTGTTGTACCATTGGACTTTTCTGACTGAGATTACTGAATGCAACAGTGTACAGAATCAATTATTGTCGTAGTGGAATTGTGCGCTTGTAACTCAATATAAGAAGTTCGTTCTGAAAAACGTAAAGTTCCACAACATTATAAAAAATTCCAAAAAGTTCCGGAACTTTTGCCCAGTCGTAAAGTTCGTATAGTTCGTACAGAACAACTATGATGCGTAGTGTGTATGTCCCTGATTACCTTTTTCTGTCTGATTCTGAACGTGTTCGACCGCAGCTTCTTATCTTGTAGTTTTTTCGATGCGGCCGGAAATATGTGTGAAGAACAGTGGGTACAGGCGGAGGAATACGCATTGTTTAATTGCATTCTAGTTTACTTTTGTTTTTCAGATAGTCTTTTGGGTTTACTTTTGTTTCATGGGGACCAGCTTCGGCTGGAAAGACAAAGGCAAGATTTATTCCAGAAAATATAGTTTACTCTTTACCTGTGACACAAGTTATAGCGTTTATTCACTACGAAGATAGACAATACAATGAGAATAAAAGAAAGAAAATACACAGAAACGCAGAAATTGAACTCAATCGCAGCGCAGTTGCTTACAAACGGTCAAAAGACGCATTTTAAACGTTTCTTTGAGTTTTCAACGAATGCTTAGAAAGATTCGTGTCGGAAATGACGTCGAGTGCGAAGTTGGAACTTTGCTGACTCGTTTTCTTATTCTAAAGACTTGGAGAAGGGTTAACATGGTACAGGGTGGGACTGGAATTACATAGAAGATGGATGAATATGGACTGCAAGATGATGATGAGAGGAATGTACAAGTACATGTTTGTGCGTCACCGTATGTACATGATCAATTTAGCAGTTAGTTCTCGGCGGCGCCACATCGCATGCATGCCAAACGTGTATCACGCTTAGGCCCCGTTTACACGTACGCGACTTTTGAGTCAATCTTGCTACGATACGCAAATCGTCTGTGTTCGTCTTACTCTTGTTCAGTGTCGTCTCATCACTTTATCTAGGCGCGAAAGACCGCGTGTTATCGCGCGTCTAATTCTGTTGCCGTTGGTTTTTTGGGTGTATCAAAAAAATTTAGGCGATGTTCGTTCGACGCGCCACCTCGCCGTACGTCGTGTCGTTATCGCCCGGCTGTGGTCTCATATCTCCCGTCATCGTCGCATTCTCGCGGAAGTGATGCGACTGGGTGGTCCATCTGAAAGGTGTCGTAAACCGAGATAAACGCGATGACAAGCCGAGAAAGGTGATACGCGAATACATCGTCTGTGTCTTGTGTTCCGTGCGGACATCCCCTGATCATCGCCCCATACTTGCCCGTATTATCGCTTCAGATTTCGGCAAAATCAGAAGCAATCTTGAGGCGATGAAGTAGTAACACAAGCCGATTCTGGGCAGTGACGCTTAGCTAGCTGAAGTAGGTCAGGTTGACCGGTGACCTAGTTTTTTGGTTTATTATCAGAGTTGGTCAGTAGGTCTCTGCGTGCAAGATTACAAGTCCCTACGTCCAGCGGTTACGATTTGCGACACCTTGGCTAACAGACACACATACAGGCACCGTTATGAACAGCTTCCGTGTGGTTATCTCAGCTACGCTACGCTATAGCGCCTACCATCGTGGCAACATCGCATATGTGTAAACGGGCCCTTACGTACAGTACCTATACGTGCATGCTGGCGATCACTGATTGAGTGAAATACCTGCGGCGACGTACGTATAGACACGACGGCCGGCTGCATTAAGAAACTGCAGACAGTGCAGAAGCTGCGTGCGAATCGATCATTATCATTCAAAGTTGATCGGCGGCGATCACGGCTGTGAATGCCGCGTCACGACTCACAATATGCATGTCCGTCTGTATAAACGATATTCATGTGAATCCGGAAGAAAGTTACATGTATATGTATGAACGTGAGTTTGGAAGACGGCTTGGACATGGAGGGGACATAACGAGAGACACGCCAAAGTAATTTGGCAAAAGCCGCATCGAATTCCAAACCGAGCAGCAACGTAGGTCCATAATTAACAGTATCCACCCAGAGTAGCACCAAGATTCGTCAGCCGTTTTTACACAGCGCAGCCACTGAGCCAGGTGACAGACTGACACACCATGCTACGGGATTATTGGTCGCATTTGTTTAGCTGATGACCATGATGCCTAGTGACTGGTAGTTCTTAGAAGGCCTTATAAATGTCCATACACATATCCTATTACCGGTATCGATGTCGCAGACTTTGCGATCGACACCCATACTCATAACTGACCTACCATCTCTGTATCATATACTTCTTTATTTCGTTATCTGGCTGTCTATGCTTGTCCGATAAGTTGGCCGTATATATTGCAGTCATCCGCAGGCGTTGGTATTCGAGCCGTGGAAGTGCGATATGCGCGTGCTAGACGTAATACTTTACGCCGTGGAGTGGAGTGGGTGATTCTCAGGTGGCGCCTGACAGCACCATACGGTTTGATCCATGCTTTCTCGCTGCTAGACAGTAACTAATGGCTCTGCTAATGAAAAGTCATGGAGCCCGCTGTGCTGAGTTCACGCTTTTCTCTGCCTTCTAGGGCTCTGTCTACTGGCGCTTCCTAGCTTCCAGCAAAAACTAATGACTACAGAGGGATGTTCTTGTGTACAAAAACATTACTGCAGATGCAAACTTAATTCCCGAAGTACAGGATCCACATTACAAACGGAGATGAATCGAATAAAACGGTAGGTGGTAACCCGGGTTCTGCCGCTGGCAGAGTTAGCGTGAAACCACGATTAGGCCGATACATTTTAGGCCAATACATTTGGTTACTATTACTACTAAATGTATTGACGCTTGCCTCCTAAAACAGTTATAATTTGTTTTCTTGCAATTTTGTGGCAGCGAAATTATTACAGAATCCCAAACCCGAAACTTGGTCTTGATCATAACTTGAACCTAAAAGTTAAAATGTCTTGAATGGCCTCAACACTGAAATCAAATCAAATCAAATCAAATGTGACTTTAATAATGGTTGACAAACCGAAACCTAGTTACAACTTGTTAAACGTGATAAAATGACGGCGAATAAAAGACGATATATGTTAAATAGGAATGTAAATACATAAAATAGCCATGATAAGAACATAATGTCAATAAACGTCTTTAAAAAGCATCCTGGTAAAAAAAGTCACATTCAGCAATCGAGCTATTCTTTGCGGTGAGCTTAAAGTTATGGCGTCTAGGCCTAAGGTGATATTTTGTGTCCATGGTACCAGGAAATGTAGAATGTAGGACATGTTGTTTAAGGTACATTACATTGGTGAACAGTTTATCGTCAGCCTCTTCAACTAGTTCATTATTTCATGCGATAATTAAAATGTTTTTGGAAGGACACAAGACTTGCAGGATGCATTTCCTTTGGCAGTGTGTTGAAGATGTGCATGCTTTTCGGGTATTCTTCCAAAAGACTGGCTGAGGACGCCCCTGTCGTGCTTCATAAACCTGTTCTGATATACGATACACGTCAGAACGTACTCGTATATATCTGAGATAATTTAGCCGCCTGAGTCATCGGGAGAGGTGCGTTCGACAGGTTCGCCTACGTTTTATATTATGTATATGGTAAGTAAACTCTCTATCTTTTCTTTCCCGTATACTTCGAAATCCACCTGTCCTGGAAACAAACTGCCTGTTGAGTGCTACGGCGAGCACACGGGGTGGCCCTCCTGGTGTTAGTTTATATGATAAATTATAGACATGCCGTGAGTGGAAGTGGGCCAGACAGTGGGCAGGATGTCTAGCCTATCATTATGCAATATCGCATGCAATTTTCGTCTTGTCTTGATGCTGCAGGCGACTGCCGGACCCAACAGACGGCGAGTCAGCAACGTTATGGGTCCTAGGCAGAGGATGTAATGGTTTGTCGTGTAAGTAAGTAGCTCAGAATATTTCTAAGGCGCTGAACAAATGTGCCACGGTTTAGTCCAGAGAAATAAATTATTTTAATTTAATACTGTTGTCCGTGAGTAAAGGTGCGGATACTTTACATAGCGCCTCCTACTGCGAAATCCACCTCGGAACGCAGCGCACCAGAGCACGCGTAGGAGTACACATTACAGATACACTAGTCCCGTATCCGTTGTCTCATGATATAAGCAGGTGTCTTGCTAAGGTCGATAGAAACGTGTCCAACTGTCCATGTGGCTTTGAAACGACTATCTATTTTGTTTAACAGTATACCGTGTATAGTAGTGATTTAGCAGTATTTGTACTTTAGGCCACTCTAAATAACTCGAATGTAATGTAATGTAATACAGATGAAGCATGATGGCAAGTGAGTGTTGACATTTCAACTGAGGGACGTTAGCATGTCTCACGTCACCATCATGCTTCATCTGTTTTGTCGTATCACTATCTAAAGTACTAATTAATTAATACTAATTAACTATTAATTTCAGTAATATAAAAAGCTTTTTATTCCGAAATTCGATTGAAAAGTAACTTTTATCATGAAAAAATATGAATAAATATTACAAACACGACCTTACGTAAGACGTTGTCACAAGTTTAAAAATAAACACAGCATAGAAAGCATATAACCGATAAACTAATGTAATATTTTCATATTTTTGTCATAGTTTTCGCGAAAATACGTAGGCTAATACTTTTATCGACAACTTTGTTGGTATGCTTTCAGAAAAAAAGAAAAAAACGACGAGCAAGCGATTTTACACCATATCCGCCCACATGTCGTATCAGCGCTGGATGTGAAAAGATTACATTACGTTTTTACCGTTGAACATTGAAGTATGTGACTAACGTTTGACATATCATGTCCAACGATCGTGCCTCGGAGAGTGAGATAGCCGATTATATCTAACGTCACGTGACTGAAGTTAGACCAATAAGAACCCAGTATTTTAGTTAGTGATGCGACAATAATTTATGTCGTATGTGTAGGCCTACTAACAGACAGTCAGTAGTACATATTACTATATAGCTTTGATTCTGGTCTTTTGTGATAATATACTAACTCCATCTGAAATATCACGTAGATTAAAAAGTAAATGGCTACAGCACCAGAGTAGCAGAAAGAAACGCTCCAACGCGCCGTGTAGTGTCGATCGCCTTCCGACAAGGTAAGTTTGACTGGTATTGCGTGCCTGCTTTGGCTTTGACTTTGTGGCGATGAAAACACACAATCAAAGCCAGTCTCCATAGCGTCAGACATAGAAGGACAAACGCTGGACCCACACTGCCTGGTAATGCGAGTCGTGGAATGCATCCTACTGCAATATGGGGCGTGCCCGGGGGAACGCGATCGTAGACGACCGACCGTGATGGATGATAAAAACTCTTGCTGATGTCTTTCTTTGTCTGTCCGACTCTACGACGTATACTCTATCAGGGGCGGATCCAGGAATTTTGGAAAAAGGGTGCTCGGTAAGGGGGCGAAGCCCCGAACCGAGCGCCGAAGGCGCGAGCGCCGGCGGGGGTCTGGGAGGCCTCCCCCAGAAAATTTTAAAAAATTAGATGCGATTTTCTGCAATATGGCATATATTTTGGGATCAGAATGGCCTCGGAAATCATTCAAAATTGGGCCTTTGCTAAACAAAAAACAGTAGCGGCCACGATTTCGATTCACACACACACGCATACACCCCCACACTTCCAAAAACTCCTCGGATTTCGGCCACTATAAAATCCAAATTCAATTTCAAAAATATTTTCTTCAGACATTTTATACAATGTAAAAAAAATTAAATTGACTTTGCCAAAAATAGGGGGCGGGGCCCCCGCCCCCCCTGGATCCGCCACTGTCTATTCCGTACTGTGACGTTAGGTTACAACCATTCAGCCTGGGTTTTGACGATAAGGCTAGTGCGCTCGATTACGTAGTCGTTTGGGTGACGCTATCAGCCCGAGAGTTCGTTACTACTGGGGGCGACTTTCAACGGGGTTGAACGTCACCGGCTGCAGGCGCCAACCAAACGATAATCGCGCGCACTATCCCAATCGTCAAAACCCTGGCTGAATGGCTGTAGCCTTATCGTCACATAATCCTCTATATGGATACATTCTGTCCGATCTAGTTCTAATTCCAGTATAGCACCGTGCGCCGCTCTTTGTGTGTGTACAGCCTGCCAACCGGCTTGGAAGTTGAAACGGAGTACGGTTCAATTTACCGCTGTTGCTGGTCTGAATGAAAGTTGCGCTTCTCAGCGTAGATTTCACTGCGTCGAAGTCACGGCTTTAATCACTGTAACTTAAACGAGAATTTTAAAACTGCAAAACTTGGCACTTTCTTGAATTCGCCAATTCGCCATAGCGGTGTTGCGCGAACCCCAGCATACAGATGATGTTAAAACTTTGTTTTGCGATTTTACAAGTCTCCAAGCAGCGAGATTCGGGAATGCCCAGCATTTGCCAAAATCCTGGACTCGCCCGTATCATGCAGACTGGAGTGAATAAATTTTAGAACGCATGGCCATAAGACTTGATAATATTTGCACATCAAAAGAAAAAGCAGATTCGGCAGCTTCTGTTTCTCGAGCTATCGAGATATAACATAATACAAAAGGCTAAAAAAAACCTGCCATTCCTTTTTTTGTGCATGTATGGGTACGCTGTGTGCGATATTGTGTTGTTTTGAATCCGAACAAAAGGGTTTAATAACTTTAATTCAGTCTATTTATGTTGAAAATGTATGAAGCGACGGATATCACGGATACCATCTAGATATATAAGGCGCTTTGTCTGTTAGTGTGTTTGTCTGTGTGTTTGTCCGGTAATAACTCAGAAATGGCTGCAACGAACATCTCCAAATTTTCAGGGTAGCTCCAGAGCATCCAGGGGATGGTTGCAAACAAAAAAATTTGGGGTCTTAGGTAAGGGGTCATAA
>Ga0126335_1001002_pt1 | contig 15023 bp, 11 predicted proteins | sample OlaspJWI45metaG_FD_108409 | JGI IMG/M metagenome (GOLD analysis project Ga0126335, IMG submission 108409) | Marine gutless worms symbiont microbial communities from Oahu, Hawaii - Olavius sp. 1 OAHU.JWI-45 metaG | ecosystem: Host-associated > Annelida > Digestive system > Unclassified | place... | reverse complement strand
AATGAACTTTCTGCGTACATGTGTTTCACATAGCACAGAAGTAGTTCGATGTGTCGCTAATTATAGTGTTTCTTGTGGGCGGTGTGACTCTCCTGCTGGTAGGAATGCATTGTATTGTATGAACCGCTATAATGCTACACTGTCTGGTGTTTTATCTCCAAAGTTTGCGAACCTTGTCTGGGAGCATGCCACAAAAGACATTTCTGTTGAACAGGAACAGCTGGTGGCTTTGCTGTGCGAATGCATTATGATTCGTGACAGTTTTTACTCTGTCTAACTTTTATACTATAGCTGATGTCCAATGCATTATTTCATATGTATGTAGTTCAGGTTAGGTTTTATTAAGTTTTATCGATAGTGTGTAGGCCTAGTTTTGTGTTTATTTTCTGTCTGTCTGTCTGTCTGTCTATTTTGTACTAAGTGTACGACTTATATAATAATAATAATAATAGCTTAAGCCCCTCTCCATGTTATCCTGCTGCCCGACCAAAGAATGTCCACTGCCTGCTGCCCACCCATAGCACATAGTATCGTGCCACCAGTGGCGAGGCCAACCAATGCTGCCCAAGGCTATAGGCTATGTCTACCCGGCACCCTACCCACGCATCACCAGATGGTGCCATGAGAAACAAAAAATGCCAGTTTTCAGGCCCCCTATCCATGACACCCAAATTTTTGGTGCCTTACCATCCCTGGGGCACCCTGGTGCTGCACTAAAAATTTGAACACGATTGTGCCAGTCATTAAGCAAACAAACATATATACAGACACTGTCAGACAGACAGACACATGAATAGAATCTAATATAAAAATTCTGTTTGTGTGTATGTATGTTCATTTGTTCTCAGTTCACTTATAACTTGGGAACGGGTGCATCTATCACCTCCAAATTTTCAGGGTAGCTCTAGGGCGTCCCGAGGATGGTTTTAGGCACAAAAAATTCAGGGGTCATGGGTGTGTGGCCAGAAAATATGGCATTTTTGTATGATCCCACAGCACAGGCCGGCCACACGCATGCGGGTAGCCAAATAGGCACAGATGTGATATGACAGGCTGAGCCTAGCAGGCGTTGGTGCTGACAGGCTGGCATATATATACGCAGATACAGAACGGGATGCAAAAGGGGGGATGTGGCTGCCTACATAAGTGCCTGTCAGCAGGGTTACCTGAGAGCAGGTGAGAGGTCAGGTGAGTGACAGGGAAGGAGCTATAAACCACGCATGGATGACAAGAGGCTATCCACAAATTAAGGCTACCGAACTCACTGAGATCTCAAACAGTCATTTAACATGTTCCACTCACAAGCAGTCCTGTCTTCAGAGTGTGTTGCACTGTAGCTTGATCGGGGTTGACTGGTCTTGTTGACTGTGGCAGTGAAGTTGGCTGAATGACCAGACGCATTGCAGCGTCCACTGACTTTCGATCAAGTGATGATTCACGTGGCAGATGAACTGCCGATGGATCCTCTGCAGTCCCTCCACGACTACTCATAGCTCATATTCGAAACCTGGTAGGGCATACACAATCAGCCATCAACTGCATTATATTATTACAGCTAGAAGCTATACTATAAAAATGCGTAAGCTGACCGTTTGTCTGTTTGCAGCCATGCTGCTGGTTGAGCATGAAGTGACAGCACTAGTACTAGGGCATGCTATGCCATAGGCATGCCAATATTGAGCCAAAATCGCACTACTGTGCATTTAAACAATACATACGCGTACCCACATGCCTCTACCAGCTTGTGCCCACTTGCCACATGACATTGATAATTAATGCTTATCCTGCACCATAACTGAATAAGCCTGACCTTATAACCATAAAGCTATAATGCTAACCTCACCTGTAATTATATGAGCTTGAACGTAACTGTGAACAGAAACAGTATAAGCCTGAACTTAACACAAAAGGTAACCCTAAACCCTAACTGTATAAGCCTAGTCATAGATGCAACTGTAACTGTGAAGCTAACCTTAACACTGTACTGCTATTCCTAACCACAGGACTTGCGCGAATTAATAATTATGAAGGTGATGCACAATATAAATAAGCATAGTAAGCAATGAACACGCTACATAATTATTATTTGCTATACGAACAAACAGCAGCTTCTGTCGCTTAATGCCAACTGTCTGTGAACATAACATAACACTGCACACTGCAGTGTAGTGGAGGCAGTCACGGAATTGTGCTGAAGAAAAAGCGTGGACTGAAAAGATAAGAATCTGCACTTCTCTTGTCATTCACGCATATAGACCTACATCAGAGGTTCATGTTCAAGCAACAAGGTAAAGTCCATCTTGAGGTAGCTAGCCTCGGCCTAGATCTAGTGGATGTACAGACTCTCATCAAGCCTAGGCATACTGTATGTGCATGTAACGGTGACAGCATCGACAATGTTAGCTTTACTGACGGGTTTGTCGGATATGAATAAACTGCCGTGTCATAACCCACCTAACCTCGGTAAGTTTGTCACAGGCATATTCAAAAAACCCTTTAACTTCTGTTCTGAAGCTGGTCTGATAAAAGAGAGCAAGAAGTGCGACAAGTCCTGTCACAACTTGAAGATGGCATGATCACTTGTACCGTTACTATAGCCGCCACAACATCGTGGCAGGCCAGCTAACAACCTTTTTGCTGACACCTAACCCAATTATGTGTTCTTGCTTGCACCTGCTTTCAAAGTAAAGGCTGACTGCCAGCGAAGCATAACAACAGTTTTGACAAAAGGGCACACAGACATAAATTCACGTTAGCGAAATTTGCCGTCGCTACTTGCTCAATTACGCATTCACGCCTAATTACGACCGCGCACGACTGTATGACACACAATATACCAGCTGCGATCGACGTTTGCAGGAAGCCGCAGTAAGCACTGAATGCTGGACTGTTTCAGATGCAAGGTCACGAGCATTTAGAATATACGGTAGAGCGTGAGCAGATATAGTCGTTATACGTAGCTAGAGAGTGACCAAGGCATGTTTTACCCCAATCATAACAAGAAATTTTTGCCGTGGACAGTCTAGCAGCCAAACTCGGGAAACCGACAATGCCCGGCAAATTTCGCTAAACGAGATATAAGCGTGTCAAACAAACGCTGACGGCGCACTCCATACTTTGTCGCGGTGATAAAATTACTTCGATGGTTGTCTAAAAACGCTCGGAAATACGTCTCAGACCAACATAAACACAACACACACAAACGTTTCGAAAACAAGACAGTGCTTTGCATGCAGGCAAACATGTAACGGCTCCTGTGGTTGGCTGTCTCCTGCGCGTCTACCTCCCCACCCTTCGCCAGCCAGTAGAGCTGCGTCAATATTGCTTTTTCCGATATCGCTATATCGATATCCTTTACTGCAGCGGTCTTTCAATCAATCAATATATTTTATTTCAGACAACAAGGTCCATAGCTACACAAATACGAGAGAGAGACAGACAGGAACAAACAAAACAGACTACATACTTATACAGTTGTAAACTTCTCACTACCGCAGCGCATTGTCCCGGCACAGAACACTACACTCAAAACTCAAAACTATTACTACTATCCATCCATCCATCCATCCATCATCATCATCATCATCATCAGTTTTTATTTCAGGCACTTGGCCCATATATACATACACATGAAGCACATGAAACAAACAAATAAAAGATAAAACTCACAGGTACAAACAGTACCGCTAAAAGTAACGAACATCAAATACAATTAAAAGCAGCAAGATGACCGATTATCTTATCAATCAATCTTTGGCCTACTAACGCTCCAATATGTTGAAAAATGCATAATGTTTGTCGCTTTTGATTTTGGAGACCAGACGTCATCATCAGTATCAGCCATGGCGTCCACACTGTGGCACTCTCAGTCTTAGTAATGGGTATTCCTGCCATTTTCACGTTACATACTACGTAGTCGAAGACGTTATAGTGTCAAACTCAATCGTTAACTTCCATTTCAGACAGGAAGAGATATAACGATGTATCACAATTTTTTGATAGTCAATAAGTTTTACTCATTTTTCTAGTCAAACTGCTCAAAAAAGTATAATTAACGAATCGAAAATTACCGATATTTTAATTATCACCGATAACATATCGTCATATCGAAAAATACCGATGTCTAAACGCCGAGAACGACCAATACCGATAATATTTATATCGGCGATATATCGGCGATATTTCGATATATTAACCCAGCTCTAGCCCCCAGACATCTTGGCTGCTAGGCTGGTGCACGCCCCTCCTCTAATAGGTTAGTAAAGTAAGCATGTTTGATAGCGTAAGTAAAAAAACAAATAGCTATTTTATAGTGTTGCGGAAACTTGGGGCTTGCACAAAGGTACGGTAAAGAAAGACATGTTTCGCTGGGAATGCTCACTCGCCGATTTTTGTGTACATATCGCAAGGAAGTACAGCCGTAAGCAAAAGCACAACCGTAACATGTGATGTAGCAGTTATTGCTTGAGATTTTTATGTTTCACGAGCAAAAACTCCGATTTAAAGCAATTTCGCTTATGAAGTCAGCAATTACGCTTTAAGAGATAATTACGTTAGCAATATTGTGATAACTTTCTAAGCTTAGCCCATGTGTAATACCAGTGACAGCAGCGACAGCTTGCGGCTAAGATACGTCTGGTATTACAAAACGTTAAATTGATTCGCTGTAGAGTAAGCAGTCCCAACAAAGCTGAGTATAAGTCCCTTGTTAGAATGTTAAACTTTTTAATGTGTTCAATACAGCTTTTTGACTTATACTATTTAACCATTAAACCATGGCAAAGTCTACGGCCGGCTTCCAGCTTTGCTATTTAATACGCCAGATGGCAGCATAGGCCTTGCCTGCATTAAGTTGGTTTTGTTTTATCAGAACAACAGCAAAAGAGTAGTACTGAATGATATGAAGAACATGTATTGTAGGCTACAACTACCTGAACACATATAGTCATGACTAACTTATGGAAACTTTAATCCTTTTAATTTTAAAATACGTCAGTCAGAATAAAATCAGACTAAAACAACGCCAGTCGTTGCAAACAGGCGTGTTTGTGATTATAACTCACAGAAGTCATAGCCACGTGTCATCACGATTCATTACTTGCCAACCCGAAGGCTGAACAGGTAAGAATATACCTTACTGTCTGACGATTCATACACCTCTCCGCTCTCCATTTCTAAAACTAGTCAAACGGTTATAAGGGTATTTTATTAGGAGCATAGTATCTTTAGTGAGTGAAACAATTTGCATATATTATAATGTAGTCTAGAGTACTTATTATTACCATTATAGCATACGCAACTAACTTACACGACTTTTGCTTTGTTATAATACGACAATGACACCATTACAGCTGATGCTGCCACCTAGCGCCTGACTGCACCGCTACATTGTAGGTCAATAGGCTACAGGGTGCGGCATAAAAAACAATCCCCTATGAAAACTTAAATATCTCCGGAAAGATATAACTTAAATTAATGAAATTTGCAGAATTTTATTTTTAGAGATACTACTATAGGTCTATATTCTGAAAATTTCGTTAATATATTCAGTAGGAAACAGAAGTTACACCAGTCTGAAATGAAAAATATGATTTTTCAAGGGAACGATCTGTATTTCCGTAACTGTTGTACAAAAATGTGGAAAAAACTTTTCGTTTGGCTCCACTTCGTCGAAGAAACAGCAAAGTTAGACGCTAAGTATTAATCCAAGTTCCAACAAGTTACGGCCCAACCTGGCTAAAATAGCAGGCCAGTCTTGAAGGGACAGTTCATCTTTCGATCTGTTCTACCACAAGGCCAAAATGATGAAGCAGTACTGTCATTTCGGAAATAGGCTTCAGTCATGCATTAGAACAGTCATTTGACATTTCAAACATGCTCTGTGGACTGATGCTAGTAGCGTTAAGCTGTCACTTCTGTCAATTTTGCTTAACAACGGAAACAGTTATTCGATTATACTTGCAGGCCTACTTGAGTTGTCCACTTAATAAAGTGCACTTTTGGATTTTCACAGCCATAGTTTTATTTTTCGTCAGAATATTTCATTGAAATTCACAGGTATAGTAACTAATTACTTCCGCATTAAACACTGAAAAACAGCAAAATATGGCTTGTAGTTTTTGAGAAATGTAATTATTTTTAGTTGATTGTTATGTGTTTCACCCTGTACAGAGCTGGCTATGTAGTCTACGTAGTATTTAGTAGTACGTAGTCTCGCCGATTGTTTCGTTCCGAGATTGATGCGGCAGTTTGTAAAAAAATGAAAATCTCTTAAATGGACAAAGCACGTCCTCTGCAAAATTTGACATAGACAACGCAGATAGGCCTAAATATTACTTTGCGTTGTCTATATTTTTTCTTTTCAATTCGCTGCAGGTTTCTGTTAGCCATTTTTGCACAACGCCTGCAGCCGCGTGACAGACACAGCACGCTACGGGATCATCGGTCACAATAACAATTTATAAAACTACTAAAGGTTATATGAAATTTACGAAAAGTCTCAATTTCGAGAAATTTGTTCTATACTTTGCACAAAGCGGCCGGTTTCAATGTTGTTGCCGTTGCCCGGATTATAACGTGGTGACTGGCTGTCCATCAATAGGCTACGTAAACGTGATTGACTGGCCAATGACGCACAACATCCACCCGCCATCACATCGCCGTCTGATAGGATATAGGTTAAACTAATTTTGTACACTGTAGTCAGTGGTTGTGCGAGTGTAAATTGAATTACGTCATCAGATCACGTGGACACTATTAATCTTGTGATTCTCTAGTGTGTTGGTTGGTTGGCGCCGGCGGTCGTCGTTCGATTCCTGACTACGACGAGTCGTCGGCGCCGAGCGAGCGACCTGACCGCGGGACGTCGACCATGACGGCGCGCTGAGCTCGACGAGCGACACGAGCCGGGCCGAGCACGGAGGCCGGGGCCTGGCGACCCACGACCGTCACCCTTCGCCGATCGATCCGCCACCAATAGACGACGTCGCGGACGGTACTGGGGCGGCACGTCACACGTCCTGGAGTTTGCCGAACATATGACGGCCGTCAGCGTGCCGGTTTATGTGGTAGTGCCGTTGTCCTTGAAGGACTCCCCAGGGACTTTGCGCTCGATAGTTGCCAGCACGCCGCCGGTTGTTCATTTCTTCCCGATCACGTGTGATAGTCGGCCAGGCAACACAAGCTCGCTGGGGTCGTTTTTGACCGGGCAATAATGAAGCAGGCCTTTGTTACAGGAATGTCTGCAATGCCCATCCATCTCACTTGTGAGCCTAAACGGTTGAGGATATTGAAAAATAACCCACGTCTCTCCCTCCATCACGCCAAATTTCGCAGTTATGAATATAGGGGATTGCCCCATAAAACAAACGCGGAAGTACGCTTTGTCGACAGAGAAAATTGGACTAACAATCCGCGATATCTTGTGAACGGTGCGAAGTAAACTAAGCTTGTATGATTCGCTAATAAGAAGTCGCATTGGCTTTCGATTGGTAAGTACTTTTATTTTCTTTGATTTTTATGCCTGCGACTATTCACCAAAAATGTTGTTGCTTTTTATGCAGAAATACAAGACTCTTGGCTATGGTCTTTTGTTAATTTGTAACATCACGTACCCTTTTAACTAGATTAATAAAATAATTGGTCGCTTGAATATATAGAATAGCGCTATAGACAGAGAGGCGACGAGGAGTCAAATTTGATAATGTGAGAAGAAAAGTGGTGTCACTTTCCTTTCCATTCCTGGCGACGGCACTGTGTGAACAGTGTCGAATATAAGCAAGCTAATGTAAATTGTATCTGCTTTCTGATGCTGTACTCGTAGTTGAAAAAGGAGTGTGAGTTTAATGAACGTTATACTGCTGCTTGCGAACTGCGCCGTAATGAATGAACGTCTTTGTATCCGCTAACAGAGCGGGTCGTGACTAAGGTTGTTCCAGCGCGTCATCGCATTTACCGTGCCTCTGACGACGTGCTAAGTAGTGGACGGAGGCGCGGGAGAGGAATGCGAGATGCTGTCAAGGGGGTCAACGAGGACGAACGGCAATTACAAAGTCGTCGGTTGCTCATAGTTCGTGATGTGAGAGAATCCTTGGCTGGGGGGCGGGTGTTGCCCTTGTCGCCTCTAGATCGTAGTTGCGGCGTCGTCCCACGTGTCCGAGTCCGTTCGTCTCTATTTAGCCGCAGCGTGCGACGGCCAGACAACGGGCCGGTGCTTGTTCCGGCGCCTCGAGCGTCTGCTGGCCGTGTCGTTTGCTCGCCGGTTGACGCCGGCTGCTGCGACAAAGTCCTGGACGACCGTGAGCCGCCCGCGCGTTCTCTCCGGCCGCAATCGATAGCCAGCAGCAGCAGCCGACCGGCGACTTACGTAACGCCCTGACTGACTTGTCGCTATTCTAACCTGTCAGAGTACATACTACATAGCTCAACACTTGTTGAATGCTACGCTCATTCGGCGTCGGCAGGTAAGACTTTTCAGTAGCTTATTGGCAAGCCTATCTGCTGTATGTTGTCATTGTTGTATAAGGCCGCATCGAATACACAATGTGCATGCACCATGCAGTCTATCGCGACCGATGATCCCGTAGCGTGAAGTGTCAGTAAGTGAGTTTGTTTGGTACTGGTAAATGTAAAAGATATAAGTGCGGACACATGATATAGCGATTCTCCGTGAGAACCGCTGAGGTATGGCAGGCGCTGTAACTTGTAAGGGGTCTCACAGTTTTACCTGCACACCCATGCGGTATGAACCGTGCCTTTTGTTTTCCTAGCCGAAGCTGGGTCTCATTTTACCGAACCTGGAGGGATGGAAGGCTGAGTTGACGTAGTTGGTTGGTCACATACCGAGATGGAAGACGATCACCCATATCAGTACTAACCGGGTCTGATGCTGATTTACTTCGTTGATCAGACCAACGCTTCTAACCATTACACCATGCCGCCAACCTTACTGTATGGTACTGGTATTGCAAATGTGGTTTACTGCTGGAAAGAGTATGAAATGTCCAACAAGATCTACCTATATTATAAGAGTTCTTATCTTGACTGTTTGACCGTTTGACTGTTAAACAGATGACGTCGTGCTCAGCGGTCAAACAGTCACTGTCTGACCGTTGTCGTAGACACACCTTTTTCTTTGACCAGACCTGTAGTCAGCCAACAGCTCCGACCTCAATCTGGACCAAGATCATCCAGCAGCAAGTTTATCAGTCAGTCGTTGTTATATAACATCAATATATCATTGTATCAATGAACTGAAGCAGCGCTTGAATCCCAGACAAAACAAAACGCCTTACACCACCGGACAAAAAGGCACGTGAATTCATATGCTAAAATGACACTCGTACAAAAATGCCGCCGCTGCAAAAATGTCACTGGAAAAACTGCCACCGTACTGATTATTTAAACTTTTGTTTGCGCATTTTGTCTTTATGCCTTTTAGTGGTTGACAATATTTGTCTCTTAGATATCTATCTGTTGTACTTCTTTAATGTAATTTGTGATTTATGATTTTCGATTTTAAAATGCCGAAGGTTAGTGTTAAATATGGCCTATTTCTCGGATCAAGACGAGTAAACGTGCAAGCTACTCTTTGAAATGTACTAACAAACCGTAAAACTGAGATATGATGAACAGTTTTCACAGAAGCACGCAGACTGCGTGTATATGCGCGGCATTTTCCAAGACTGCATATTACTTGACTAAGTTAATCCACAGAGACAAGTAGCGTGCAGGTCAGGACTCAGGACGGCCAATTCTTAAATGAGCCAGTGACTGAATTACCTGAGCAGACTCGACAGAAGTAATCTGGGGCATACGGCTAAGACACGTTATCGCGTGAATTCGTGCGTCGTTCTGTCCGTTGGTGTTTTATCCTCGAGCGTTTTGTCTTCGTGGCATTTTGTTTAGTGCTGTTTTATTCGGGTACCGTTGCGCTTATGGCGTGGCATTGACTAATTTTGCAGTACATTGACGCATGGCGTCTGCGTCTTTGAGCACGTATACGAGCAAATGATGAAGCTTTGAGCAACTATTGTGACAGTATCTATATCTATTCAATTGTAGGACATGAAACATGTCAGTTTTTGTCAAACATGATGGTTCAGTATGAAGTGTTATCTTTCGTAATCAGAAAAGAAGTTCGGATGTCAAATTTTATACGGTAGTCCGGCAACTTAGTGTGGTGGGAACTATTACATGGGATTTATTGAAAATTTTATAATCTTTTAGCATTGAAAGGATTTTGATAATTAGTTAAGAGTTGACTAAGTTACAGCCAAAATGGGCCATGTTTTCACTTATGTTAGCCCACTGTAGAATGCGGAACGCGCCCTCGGTTTTACTGTAGGGGCGTACTCCCCCACTTGTCCTTTCTCAATAAAATTGATTGAATTAAGTGACAAGTTTCGTTTACAAGTTGTCCGTTATGCCGCCTATACTTGAGTTCATAAACTGACACTGTTTCTTTGGGTAGAGTATTGAGCAAGCCGTGACGTGGGTTGTCCACTGTTCAGGACTTTCTCGTGGAGTTCGTTAGCGTTAATGATGATAATTTCTGGTGTCAGAAGTCAGTTGCGGCGTTGCGTAGCATGATGAGCGTGAATTCAGACTAGAGAATGTTGTTGTGCTGAGTGCCGAGTGAGTGAGTGAGAGACTGAGTGTGAGAGGCGTTCATTCGTTGAGCTTGTGTCAGTACGACGTGCTAGTTCTCTCTCACTCACTCACTCGTCGCCGCATTCAGCTGTTTGTTACTCGTTACGCTTACACGCAGCCCTCGACCGCTCTTCCTGCTGTTGCTGTTTCCGCAACCCGCATTCACGTCGTCGTCGACTTCTCGCTGAAACAAGCAGGTGAGGATTAGCTCTATGACGCCGGCTGGCGATGAGCTCAGTCTCTCTCTGTTCTGCTCTACAGGCCATTAATAACTGGCGTCATTAGCGCTGGCGTGTTCAACGCCGCACGAGTCTCGACGTTACTTACTCCCTGCTCTGCGTGGCTCTAACAATCTAACTCTAGCCCCGGGGCAGTCGTGTGTCGCTGAAATTGTTGTTTTAACACCGTTGTCGAACTTGTCGTGCTCCGATGTTGTCGCATCTTGCAGCAACTAGCTCTGCCAGTTAGGCCTAATTGACTTCCTTAATCGTCGTAACGAATAAAAGTACACAGTCAATAATAGCCAACTCGCCGAGAACCTGGTGGAACAGTTTTAATGCGATTATGCGCAAATAGCAGTGTCTGCTGCCTAACATCCTAAAAGTCCAAACTCCACTTGTACGATTTGTTGTGGATTTGTTGTAGTGTTGGAGGCAACCACAGGTCAGATCATAGACGCTTTTGGGCATCAGATTTTATTTATTTTTTAGATAATGATCAGCGCCACAGCTAATGACGTCTAGGAATTTCATTTTGAAGTGATGGATACGCGCTTGAATGAGCACACAGTTGCTGCAGTATGAAAATCTAACATGACTACAGCAGACGCTACATTATTAGTAGCCGTAGTTGTTGAAATGTTGGTCAGCAGACCTGTCATAAAGACGAACTGTACAAGTCCACTGCAAATCCGCAATAAATTCACAACAACGTTGTACAAGTGGAGTTTGCACTAAAGTAGGTAGGCCTAAGCCTAATTCAAACTGCGATTCTAAGTATTTCTCAATGCCGCCGCCAGACTGATACATCGATCTTCTCGGTTTGAGCACGTCACACCTATGCTGCGAGACCTACACTGGCTGCGGTCTCCGGAACGCATCGATTTCGAGTTAGCTCTGCTGTGCTCACCTACTGATGCCTACACGGCCTGGCGCCACGGTATCTTTCCGACTACATCCAGAGCGTCGCCGTTTCTAACCGTCGCCGTCTCCGGTCGTCGTCATCCTCACAGCTAGTGATCCGACGTACACGGCTGTCCACTGTTAGTGATCGTGCATTTCCGGTTGCCGGATGCCGCCTCGGGAACAGTCTGCCGCCCGACGTCACCTTAGCTTCAACGCTGTCTGTTTTTCGAAACCGCCTCAAAACTTATATCTTTTCCCGATCATTTCCTTCCTAACTGTTTTCGGTTTCTAGTTCTCCACACCGTGTATAGTAGGCCTAGTGGTTTAGCAGTATTTGTATTTTAGGCCACTCTAAATAACTCTAATATAATGTAATGTAGTTTCTAATCCTAGCACTGATCCTAACCCAAACCATACTAACCGATTTCTGTGTGCCGTTGTCGTTGTCGTGATTTCACAACGTTGCTCATGGAATTGCAAGTGTGATTAAATTACACTCTTGTTCTTATTCATGTTCTTATTTTCGCATTTTATAAGTGCACAAGCATTTAATAGCATAACCAGAAAATAACCAGGAAACTGATGCGTATGAAACGAGCAAGGGTGACGACAGATGAAGAGCAACTGTTACGAATTGGTTAGACAAAATCAAATTCAACAGATAAGGAGGCTGAGAATTTGTCAGAATTTTGTATTCAAGAGAAATAATCTTATATTGTAGGCGTAACACAGTAGAAAATCAGAACTGTGTTGTAATGGATGTCGTTTCGTTTCTTTGTCTAACAGTTCGGATTGTTTTGATTTTTTAGGCTGCATCGAATGTATGAGACTATTGTTACCGATGTGCGCGGTGTCTGTCTGTCAGAGTCCCTCCGTCAGTCAGTCTGTCTGTCACGCGGCTCAATTAAATCGGCTTTACTATGCGGGGGTCATTCGGTGCAGCCTTTGCGAAATCACTTTGGCCTCTTGTTCATAATATTTCTTTAGAGGCCCTATACGCTTACAGAATAACTCAGGCTCAGCATAATCTGCAAAACACGCAAAACACAAATAATTAGCCTCTTGAGTGGCATGGAGTTTCGTGACCAAAGTATTTCTCGCGTGTCAGCAGTTAGGCGGTCTACTTGTCTATGGTTGTCTATACTGCTACCATCATTACGCTAATGATAGCAGTTCATCTGTGAATGATTACATTACAGTCAGTCGGCGTGTATCGGTCATTCGTCCCCTGACAATGATAGCATATGATCTTAGCAGGTCTCTCTCTCTCTCTTTTGCAGTACCTGATACATTCGTCGAGTGGCATGTAGGTCGGCGCACGGCAGTACGTTTTTGTCTGATGATTAACTTGGCTGCTGCTGCTGCTGCTGCCGCTGTGGTGATGCGGCTCTCTGCTTATGACATGATATTAAGGTGTATGCGCTACCTGAACGAGAGACGTGTGTCATTACTCTGCCTCGTCGTGTCTGTCTGTAAACGGTGAAATATACTATGGTCGACTATTGATATTGTTGGTTTTTGGATGTTAATTACAAGTCTGGATCGCCAAATATTTCCTGTTCCAGAAACGAATTTTCACATATTCCAATGCATTCTATGAAATTAAATTCGCTTAAACTCAGTGCTTCTTCACGGCAACTTTGATAGATAAGATGATATCGAGGATTAGCCAGTCCAGTTTTTTCCATTTTAGCTTGAAAAATGAAAAAAACTGGAGTGGCTAATTTTCGATATCAGCTCATCTATCAAAGCTTCTATGAAATTATAGATTATTTTATTAGATCCCGATAATCTATAATTTTATAGTATATATATAATAATTCGTCAAAAATAATTTATTCAACAAATTGTTAAGTACAATATTGATGCTATTCGTTAAATGCAGATCCACAATGTTGTGCATGGTCGGAAATCGTTTGCATGTTAACTATCAGGAGCCACAATCGCGCGACGTTGGCAGCAGGACGCCCGTCCGCCCCGTTGACCTTGTGCCGCGGCACGCCACCGGTCAAACAGACAATCAAGATACTGTTATAGTATAAACTGATTGGCGTTCTGTTTGACTTGTTACTTCAAGCATTCGGTTAACGAGTTCATCAGATTCGAATCTACAAAACCTCAGTACTTTACTCGAGCGACTATAAGCCCGCCTAGCTGATAGCGCAACCGACAGATTATTTGTGATTCGATTCAATTTATAGAACTGAGTGCATGACCTGGCTGCGGTACGACTTCGCAGTCGGAGGTGTGGTTGTTGTACGACTATGAGGTTTGTGTGTGGTCTATGCTCGACTGGCTTGGCTCACTGCTCCATCGTTATGGCCTGCAGTATGATATGCGCGTCTGCGGTCCGTCCGGCACATTCCCGCAATACGAGTCGCTCGTCATCGCGACGGCCATGGACGCGTATATTATGCAACTCGTTGAATGCGCCGCCATTTATTAATGTCTCGGCGACAATATGGCAGCGCTGTGGACGACTGCTCTTTGTGCTCGGTCGCGAAATTAATCGTCGCTTTCACCGTGCAGCGACCGGCCGTCCGTCAGTCCGTCGTCTGGGCGTCGTCTCCCGTCATCGTCGTCGTCGGCGTGAGCGGCCCGGCGCAGGTCAAAGCAATCGGTTAGAACATTCATCGATCCTGTAAGCCCGCCCCGGCCACGCTTCTGACCAATACGCCGAATTAATTTATCGATTATCGTGCAAACAAGCCGTTCCGAGGCCGGTCGGTCGGTCGGTGTCAGCTGACCTCGTGTCGTCGATATATAGACGACCTCGCATGCCGTCCACGTCACAGCTCACTGCGCCCCAGCTGACCACATATGTTTGCTGACGCTGTTATAGCACGACAATCGGTGATCTGTTTAAACCAAGTCAGTCAGTTAATTAACAAACAATCAGTCAAAAAATTAATGGTACTTGGCTTACATCGAACTGAGATAATGAGAGAATTTCAGTAAAAAAGGGGGTCTAAACTGCTCTTCTTGCGTTTTGTCTATAGACTGCTATATCATATTATTATTATTATTTTTAATACCCTTGGATGTGTAGTTCCCAAGAGTTAAAAGCAATAAAACAGTGCTGCTATGGCTATTTGTCCGGATCGTCCTGGGACACGAAGATGTCGTGCAGAGTGAGTGAGTGAGCAGAGGTTTAACGTCCCACTCGACACTTTATAGGTCATTTCGGAGACGATTTTTACAGGCCAGATGACCCAACCAACAGCGTCAAAGCACTGAAGGAAGCCAGTT
>Ga0126335_1001001_pt1 | contig 15031 bp, 3 predicted proteins | sample OlaspJWI45metaG_FD_108409 | JGI IMG/M metagenome (GOLD analysis project Ga0126335, IMG submission 108409) | Marine gutless worms symbiont microbial communities from Oahu, Hawaii - Olavius sp. 1 OAHU.JWI-45 metaG | ecosystem: Host-associated > Annelida > Digestive system > Unclassified | place... | reverse complement strand
GAGAGAGAGAGAGAGAGAGAGAGAGAGAGAGAGAGACAGAGACAGAGACAGAGACAGAGACAGAGACAGAGAGAGAGAGAGAGAGCTTAAATGAGGATCTTAAGCCGCGAGTATTAAATGTGTTGTTGTGTCGACGCGCGCGAAAGTAGGCCGACGACTGTGACGATGCATATTGACCAGTCGTGCGAAAACAGATAGCATCCTATACAGTACAGTCCAAGGATGATTCCGCGTTAAATCCTTACTGCTGTGTTGGCCGTCGCCGCCGTCGCCAAGGCGATGATGATGATGATGATATATGGACAAGGTGGTCGACCATCGGAAGGTCGGGTGGCTGGACGCAGCAGACGGTGCGATCCGGTCGAATACATCGCGGGCAGCGGCGACCGCGAGATCGCTCGGTCGCCCGCGCTGACGGACGGACGTGATCGATGCCCGCCACTGACGGCCATCCGCCCTCCCGTTTCGGCCGCCAACACAGTCAGACAGGTCGCTCGCTGCCGGTGGTGACAGCGGAAAATTGCGAGCGAAGACAGCGCTCTGGACGACGCCGTATTTGGAAAACGACCGACCGCTGTGTGAAAGCCTGACGGACGGGCAGCGGAGGGTGGTCATGCTGCCCATCAGTTGCTCCATGCCACGCCCAAGGACGCCGACGAATTCGTTCGCAACAGTAAAAATCAGCTGAATAAATGTCGCCGTAATCCCGGAGCGAGCGAACGAGCGTGGCACTGGCAACATCTCCACACGACTGCTGACGCTACTGCTGCTGCGGCTGTTGATGCTGCTGGACTGTTGATGTCTCAGTATATCTGCCACGACACGCCACCGCCGCCACCACCGACTGTGTGTAGGATTGGCACCAGAGCGCCACAATGCAATACTCCACCAGAATCAACGTATTGGCCAGAACAAACGACATTCAATCATGCAGCACTAATGAGTGCTGATAATGTGAAGGACTGTGCAGAAACGATCGGTACAATGCCAGTGCATGAAAGTACACAATTCTTCTGACCAGTATAATAGGAAAATCCAAATTCAGTACAGAAAAGTGAAAGTCAGGAGAAATAGCTTTGTGTCGGATGAAAGTTGTATTAAACATGGTCCTTAACTCGACTTTTTGTATGTAAACTTTAATAGATTGTATGTTGTGAAATCTCGTATCGAAATTTTGCTACGATATTGAATATGAGATAAATAATTGCTTGAGTTGCTCAGCAGTGAAAAGTACGATAATGACAAATGATAAACCGTTTCGATATAGTACATAAGTATGCTATGCAAACAGAAGGATGAACATACAAAAGTACAACAGAAAGTGAGAATTTACAGCGTCTCGCAATAAAGCAAACTTGGAGTTACGACGTCGTTAACTTGACGCTATCCTGCAGGGACGCTTGTTTGTGTAGCCAGTAGAACCGTTTAAATTTATGTCAAGCCGTTGAAACAGAAGAGCTACACGCACTGTACACTGGACATGCAACCTAATACTTTTTGTATATCGTATTTATGCCAGTACAGCGAATAAGTAGGAAGTCATAGGAAGCCATCCCGCGCAGAAACCTGAATAGTGCATGCTTCTGGCCCAATTTATGGTGCTAAATAATGGCAAACATTGCAAAGTTGCATCCATTTGAGTGACTTACTTTACGCTTTGTTTGCAACAGCCGCTGAACTATCTATTCTGCAGCGTAACTGAATAGTCTAATTCATATCATTTACGCAGGAAATTACCTTAACTGGTGGAAGTCGACCTTGTTTTCCAGTTTTTACGTTGATAATACTAAGGAAGCAAAGACAATTTTTGTATGCCTTAAAACGTCCGAGTCTGGGCTAAAATGTTTCCAGTTTCAGAGAGGAAGATTTCCTAAACTCCGCTGGGGGAAATTCTAGACCCCCGTTATAGGCACGTGCTTTCCCAATCTGGATCGGCCTCCTGATTGTGCTAACCAAACTTGTGTTTTGATGTCATTTATGACGTCACGCAAAAAATATCTACTAAACAGAATGCTTTTTCAAGGTCATTCAAGGTGAGTGAACATTTCTGGATGTCCTTTCCGATTTTACAGTTATTCATAGTGTTGCCCAGGCCTTGCGTGACGTCTGCATATTGATCTACTCGTTAAGAAAGATAAATTAAGCAGACAAGAGGAAACTAACCTTCATTGAGATATTCTCAGTGATGTGGTTTTGCATTGAACGTTTTGTCGTCTGTCGCTGAAACAACGCTGTAATATTTCCACTGCGATCACGCGATCCCGTGTACAGAGAGCACAACACTAGGGATGCCGTTCACGGATCCGCTGTCACTTAATCGACCGCTGACTGACGCTGACGGCGAGCTTCCATCACTGCAGAACAACCGAGCGTTGCTACGGCTGCAGCAGCTGACTGCACGCATGCTGCGCTACGCTCTGCTCTGCTGCTTTCAGCGGTCACAGCTTCGCTTTGACACGGGACGGTAGTGAACACAGCTGTGAAATGTAGACCGTATAAAGCCGACCATCGGCAGCAGCCACTAATAAGCATAATTAGCGCATTATGAGTGATCCGACATTTGTTGACAGAAGTGACAGTTCAACAAGTTAGTGAGTAAAGGCTTAACATCACTCTCTTCGGGGACGATTTTTACAGGCCGGGAGCCAACCAACTATGACAGAGCACTGAAGAAAGCCAGTACGTTTTTGTTAAAATCAAGCTTCAATCCCACAGTTCAGCAACTTCTCAGCAAAATGGAGCGATCGACTCCTAAACGTTAGCCGGTTTCTTTGGCTGAGCACATGATCGATACGTTACCTGCGTGACTATATATTCTGTCAAGTTTGATTTATGTTGTTTTCATTTGAACAGTAATGTGCAACAGTTATCCTACTTATTCTCTACGTTAGAGTTCCGAGCCGCCGCCGTAAGCCGCCATAAGCCGCCGTGAGTCTGTAAGTCGTAGCCAGCCGTAGAAATATTCAGCCGCTGCCATAGAATCACCAGCCGTAGGCTTTATGCACGCCGCGGTAATTTGTTGTCATTCGCTCAGTAGGCCTATCTGGTATTTGGTAACCGCCGAATTAACCAAAGTGACCCGGGCCCAATTTAATTTAAGTAAAAGTAAGCTTATACGAACTACTAGTTGGCTACACACACATGACACAGCAACGGCATAAACGTGTACTAATAACTATTAACTAATAAGAGCATTACTACAGGATGTTCCAGAAGAAATGGTACAAAGTTTACCATGCAATTAGATATAAACTATTGGCCTAGGATTGTGACGTTTGCACTAAAATACACAGCAGAGATTGCTGTCAACCGATTAATAAAAACATTTGTCTAGTTGATATATATTCTTTGTTAATTGACGGGAAGTAGCGGCACGTCATCAGTGACGTGACCAGCGTGTAAACAATTAAAATGGCACCTTTAACTACCGAAGATCAGACAAAACATTTAATGTTCCTGACTTCATTGAGCCGCCCAACTGGCCGCATAACTCAACTGATCTGAATCCCGTGGACTACTCTATTGGTTGGGGGGGGGGGCTATGCAGCGGTTGGTATATCGTCAGAAGACTGAGGATGTTTATCATCTGAAGCACGTCATGAACAGTTGCTGGACAGTCAAGAGCTAATCGATGGTGCTATTGAACAGTGGTCCAAACGACTATCGTCGGTTGTTCGTTCTCGTGGTGGACACATTGAGCACCATTTCTCTTAATTCTCGAAACTGATTTTGGCGTAAACTTTGTTTCTTTTATGACTTTGTCAGAAAGATGTTACGGTTAATTTTGTTTTCGGATAGTTCACTTGCCAACTGCAAAACAAAGAATATTTAACCGCTGCACTCAGACGTTGATCTTTGTCGTGCAAGCAATTATTTCTGAACATTTGGTTGAAAACCGCATGACTCTGTGACGTGTTGTTGCAGAAATGTGGTGTCGCAAACTTTGTGCCATGTTTTCTAAAACACCCTGTATGTAATTCATTGTTGTTGTAGCCGTAAAATAATCAGTAGCCATTTGACTAAAAAACCGCAGTTTTTAGCCGGCTAGCCGCCACAAGCCGTGGCTAGCCGGCTAGCCAACCGTAGACGGTTATCAGCCACCCGTAGAGGCTTACGGCTACGGCTCGATACTCTATAGTCTACGTGAAGTCGACATTTGTTATACTGACAGTTTTGCATCACTTTGCAATTATTGTTAAACACCAGGTAACATCGACTGGGTCCTAATCTTTCATTAAAAAACAATAGTTTTAATGTGGACATATTTTCGTAATTTTCGAACAAATCGCGGGATTTATCGTAATAATTGAGGAAATCGGGCAAAAAATCAAAACATGCCCTTGCCACTAATGCGTCACTAACTGGCGATGACGCAACTCTGATGGCATTCAAATGTCTTTTAGGGGAACGAATCGTTTTGTCAGAGTTTAACGCGAAGAAAAAAAAATCATTACAGCAAATAACAGTAACATTTAACACACCAAGAAACTTAGCTATATGATACTCTCCGGTTCACAAAATACCATGGTCTGACCACGGTACTTCTAAATACGTACTTTGAAGTTTAAAGTAATCACCTTCATCATTTTACCGTGAAAACCGCGATAAAATCGACAGTTGTAACATGGTTCAACCATGATAGTCGCACCATGGTCGAAACACGGTATTTTGGTTCCCGGAAAGTGTCATATTGCCAAATTAACTGTAACAGACTGATTGAGAAAAGACGTTTAACGCTGCTGGTTCATCGCACGAAGGCGAAAGATGTTCGTCTCGTCTCCGCATCCCGAGTTCCCGATCTCGACGTCGGCACATCTGCATCAGCTGCTGCTGTTGATACGACGGGATCGTGGATCGGAAGGCTTAACGGTTAGATGTCTGTCGCTCACCGTCAGTCAGTCACCCGGCAGTTGGCTACGTCTAATTTACGGACTGCTAAAAGTGCCGACGGACGGGCGGTTACAGAGCGCCCTATAGGCTTGCCAGTTACATTGAACCGAGGCGGCGGCCGTCGCGGCGTGTTGAGTCCGTCACGTCCTCAGCAGCTTCATCGATCGTCGTCATCGCTTGGTCGGTCAGTCGGTCGGTCGTTCTACGACACCATTTCCCCGGCCAGACCACCCACCCACCAGCTAGCACTTACCTAAGCCTCCAACCGTCATAATTCTACCACCGCCGGCGATCGGCACTATCGTACAGTCGTAGAAATAGAATAGTAATGGCAGAACCACGGGCAATTCAGTGACATGTGCCGCATAAACGACACACCGCATCTGCTTCGACGATGACGTACGCATCCCAATAGGAACGATTTCGTCCTCGACAACGTCAAATGCAGTCTCGAGCAAACTCTATATTAATCAATAGTCCACCTCGTTGCAGGGCTGTTCGTTCATTTATATCGCTAATTGTGCACGACCGCTGTTGATGCTGATGTTGTCATCGGTTTGATCTATTAAGCTAAAACCCATACTTAGAAAACTGTATTAACAACGAGATTCGAGAGCTTCTAAAATGAATCTCCGTCTCTGTTGAAGATAATATTAACAAGCATCATGCGAAGACTCTAACTTCTATAAAGTGGGTGCCTAGCTCGAGCCTCCAAAAGACGGTTTTTGTATAATTCCGCATCAGATGCTGTGACGCGGATGATGCTTACGTATTTTTACTTTCGCTTTCATCAATTTTAGGTCGATGTGTTCGGATACACATAAGAACTCCATGACCAGATATCGTCTCGTGACAACGAGATTTCTCGGAAAAATTAACATAAAGCTGCAACATCAGACTTAAAACTCGATAAACTGCCCATAGTGCTTGAGCATCACTGTCATGTACGCCTATAGCGATTATTTTCGTAATAAGAAAGTGGATTGTGAAGATTTATTTGCTGTATTAACTTGTGCAAGTATCGGTGTGACGGACAGTGCTCAAGAGACAGTAGGCAACATATCGGCAGAACACGCTTGGAAGACTCCAGACAAGTAGAACGACTTGCTATACATTATGACTGTGACACATGCCACACGCCTCTACTGTGAGTAGGCTACTCGCTATCTGACTGCCTACAGAGACAGACAAGTCAATTTCTGCGCAGTAGAAATACTGACAGGACTAGTTCATCGTGATCTTGGAATCCAACTTTTCTTGTCCATGTTTATTCTCAACCAATAGGCTAGCGCATCCGTAATTTTAGTATTCCTGCTGATAAATAAACTATCCGAAACAAATGCTTAATCTCCTTTCCGCTGATAGTTGGCAAGATACGAAAACAGCAAGTATATACTATTATTCACAGAACTTGACGAAATTTGGAGTAATAAAATAATAAGAAATAAGAATATGTTACCATTAGTAGGTCGACGTGGTGCTTGATATTGAAAAGTTTTGATTAAATTGATCCGATAAATTCGGAGCTGAAATGTTGAACGGCAAAACAGTGGCGAGATACAGCGTTTGCAAGGAAGCTTTCTGCTCAAGACGGCCATGCGAAGGCGCGGCACAGCGCAGGCACGAAATCGTGACAAGCCGCAGAGACCACGGGACTATGAAGTCATTATCGAGTCGACGACGTTAGCGCTAGACGACGACCGACCGACCGCCGTACGTCCGACAGCCGTCGTCCATTCTGATGGTCATCACATTTTGCTATGCGGCGGGCGAGCGGAAGGCGAGGATTTCATCTCGTGCTGGATCACGATCGATCTCGCTCGCTTTCAGTTGCTGCAGCTGCCCGACCGTCCTTACGTCACACCGAGCCGCAGACAGAACAGATCGCTCGCTCGCCTCCCACGGTCAGCTGCTTGCTAGTCACGCCGCTTCATCGGTTACTCGACCGGGCCTCAGCACATCAAAAGACCGGACCACCCAAGTAGATGCCGTACGTGAGAGCTGATCACTGATTGTTCACACTGGTGCCGAGGTCGAGCTAGGGCGGTGATAGGCGCTAATACGCCTCCGTCACGTGACAACGCCCCGACGTTGCTTAATAGCATCTGCTGTTGCTGATTCACCAATACCAGCTAAACGTTACAAAAACAGTCAAAATAAACCCAGAACCATTCGCCTATTATTGCGGTGGGTGTACATTTTGAACAGTCATCGCAATCTTAGAGTGCCTATATAGGCTATAGCTTTCCTGTAAAGATTAAGGCTATAGTACTATTTTTCACACATTTCATTTGCTTTACAACCGTTCAAACTAATATGAAATACTATTACACTATAGTAATATTATGCCAACACCAATAATTATAAAAAGTTGAAAAATCAAGTTTGTGTAATTTAACACGAGTATAATTCTTTAAGACGCACGCCCATGTTATCCTTCGCGTGCACTCCCCGATAAACGAATCTTGTATTTTTGTTTCACATTTTTGTGAACAGACAATAGCTCCAAGCCTTTAAGTGTCCCACGTTGGTGCTAGATGGGTTTCAATGCGGCTGAGCACGTCCCCTGATCCAAGCGATCGCGGGGCTCCTACAGATAAACGTTCACGATAAGAGCTATAATTTCCGCACCAAAGCTGACTGATGACAGGCATCATACGACTTAATACTGAGAGTGTTTCAGAATCAGACGGCCGATCGATGTCAGGGGCGCGTGCAGCTTGCTGAGTCCCAGCAGTTGCCGATAGATTCAGGACATGGTCACATGGCCAAATGGCGAAACTATCCAACAGTAACAGTTCCAAGTCATTTCCACCGTTTAGATTTATAGCGCCAATTCAGTTCACTGATCAAAGCATCGCGGCAAGCGTGGGTCACTCGGCATTGTCCAAGTCACTGCGAGTCAATTATATTCTACAATGTTATCCCCGGCACCATGTGCTAAAAATATTAAGGTATATGACAATCTTTATTCGCCACAAAGGTAGAAACATACATAAAACACAAAATCAGAAACAGACAAAAACAAATAACAAGTCAGTGTAGTACAACCGGCTGGTACAGGTTTAACATGTAGTTGTCATTTGCTCGACTTTAAACTATAGGGCACTTGTTTACACCGTGTTTCAAAAACGCTCACCTTTTTATTTCATTGTAGTTTCTACAAATGTCAACCGATTTTCATAATATTTGGCACACAGTATACTGAAGTAATTTGCAACACAACAATTACTGACCTGTCCACTTCACCTGCAGTGCGTACTGTTGCTACACTACCTCAACAACTGTTTAAATGACTTCGAAACGTGACGATGAAATCTGACCAATGAAATTTTTTTTACTGTTTTATAATAGCATGATGTTGGAGCTGAATGCTGATGCACGAGATGCTTCGTCCACTTGTGCCATTACTGTGACGCTGACATCTTACAGCAAGGCAGTGCGCCAGCACACTGATGTGTGCATCAGACAATTGAGTTAATGTCAGCTTGAAAGTCCAAGTTCACTGGTCCAGGCTTATGACCTCTAATTAGGCCTGTGTTGATGAAAGAGAAGGTTATTGTAGGCCTAATATTTGCGCCATTTTTCAGTATGTGCAAACCGCAATATTTAACATTTGTTAATACAGTCATTATTATGCAATTAAAATTTTCTCAAGGTAGTGTAGCAACAGCATGCAGGTGAAGTGGGCAAATGAATAACCGCTATGTTGTTACAACTTGACTCAGTATACTGTGTGTCAAATATTACGAAAATTGGTCGATGTTTGTAAAAAATACAGCGAATTAAAAATGGCTCTATAAGGCAACCTCATCACAGATGAGCTGAAATATGACACGCATTGTCAAGAGGTCACACAGGTTTGCCTCTCACCAACGCGTTTATCCACGAATGGTGCTACTTTCACGCGAACAGACAACAAATTTGATTATTAAGTTGTGTGGCTGCATATATATATTCAGTCGTGCATAAGAACGATAATGTCGCCGTAGCGCAGAAGTGGCGCGACTTGTTTTTTTGGGCGGCCCTCCATAATCGCATTAGAAATCGCACCTGCGCTTGTCTGCCTGTCTGCCTTCCGGTCTGTATCTCCAGCTACACAGCTACACTGTGTCCAGAAAAAAGTAAACCACAGACAATATTGGATAAAAATGCCAAATCTCAACGTCAATGCATCTTAACAAAATTTCGCTTACTGGACTCTGAATATATCGCTAAAAGAAGCACACAATTTCGTTAGAAAATATTCTTTAATATTCTTTAGCAGTGGAGTTATTAATCTTCAAATATCGTCGACAAAATAGCACAGTTTCCATTACATTAATACTGCAGTCACTGGTCCGGATTTCAGAAGTGACGTTTGCTGACAGGAACAATGCTCCTGTCCATATGGTGCGTGGGATCGAGCAACTGTTAACCCGTGAAGCACCGGACTTCATGCCAACAGCTCTGACTTCAACCCGAAAGACTACCGGATTTGGGGGAAGCTGCAGGAGCGTGTGTATCGCCCAGCTGAAGTCACGCCTGATGGAAGAGTGGGAACATTTCAACCTGGTGGTCAATTGATCATTGATCAAGCAGTATAGCAGTGACGTTCACGTCTTTAAGCTTGCATTCGAGCACGTGGATGATATTTCAAACCTGGAAATCTACATGACCACCTCATAGCCCAGGTGCAAAAGATTACAAGTGCAACATTCGCATCAGTTTTTTTATTTATAATTAATAAAATATTTAACTCAACTTACCTTTTACATTTTACAGCGATTAGGCAAAATATTCCACACAGACAGATGACAAATATGCAGAAATTTTGATTCACAGTGGGAATGTAGGCCTATTAAGTTTTTTGCAATACTGTAAAGTTTGAAAAATGTCACTTTTAATCTGTTGCTTGTAACGATATGCATAGCAATGCGTGTTTCTCTTTAACGGAGGAAGAAAAGTTCAAATCAATCGAAAATTGACTAAAAAGTAGCTCAAATTTTTCCAGTAACTGATGGAACAGATTTGAGGTAAAATGGTAACAAGAGGCCAAAGTAATTTGGCAAAGGCTGCATCGAATGCACCACACACACTGCGCGCGCTGGAGTCTCTATCTTCTCCATATTCCTGAGATATGTAAAGGGTCCCAGAATTTAAAAGTAGGTCACGCGACCTCGCCCCTATGCCCTTCTACCTACTTTTGCATATTTTTGGTTCTGGCCTCCAACCCTCGATATAAATACAAAAGTTTAAGTTTCCATCTTTAGCCGTTCCTGCGATATGTAGAAGGTCCACAATATGCAAAATGTTCACCGACTTCCCCCTTGCCATGCGGGCATCAAGACCTTTGTCTAACACAATATTCCTTGCCCTTAGAGTGTTCAATCCCAAACAGAATGTCGATCCTTTCAGCCGTTCTTGCACAGTGAAGCCGAGTTAAGTCGCGTGACAGAGAGATTGACAGACTGAAGTCACGCATTCGATGTAGCCTAAAAGTGAAGATCATCAGACGTCATAGAGTACAAAATACACCACATTTGATGAACGAAAGGTTATGCCCGTTTCTAATCCCAATCTCAATCAGGATCTACTATACTGCTAACGCAAGTCTGGTCTTGGGTGTACAGTATCATAAACCACTGTTAGACAACGTCAATACACATGGAAAGTGATCGATGTACCTAAAAGTGGAATGAAGATGCGAAGGAAATATCGTAACTGTATTTGGAAATACCGAACTACTTTGGTTTCAAAAATTACACAGAACCGAGACATGACTAAGGCGAGTTTCAACGTACGCTGCGCTGCGCGTTGCGTTAACTCACTCGCACTCGCTCGAACTTGCTCGACCTTGCTTACACTCGCTTGTAGGTGGAGCCGGTTACTATTGAAATGGCCGGTAACTATAGTATTAGTGTTTCTATCTTTTGCTATCGCTCGTCACGCAACGCAACGCGCAGCACAGCCTATGTGACTTAGTGGTGTAGTGGTTAGAAACGTGGGTTCGACGCTCGGCCTCTTTACTTCGGGTAGCAGCTGTGGGTTAGCTGCTTACGCCCACTTGCCCAGTGAGGCGTTACGGTTTGAATAGCTAACAACTGCGATATCCATCACATAGCGGTCCTGGGAAGATTGTTTACTTACCGCTGTGGTGTCTAGGCCAACTTAGTCTTCCATCCCTCGGGGTCAACGCTCTTTCAGCTACTTGAAAACTGTAACACCCGTGGACACCAATATAACTTTTGCCTTTTGCCTTCTTTTACCTTCTTGCAGCACCAGTGTAAGACATAAGTTCTTTCCAGTTTGTGCTGCAAAGATTTGGAGCAGTCTGCCATCGGACAGCATCGACTTCTCAAGTCTGAAAAGATTTAAGTTTAGTCTCAATACTGACATTTTGGTCAAGTACAGCACTGTCGGGTTTACTTTTTCTAGTGCAATGAGTGTTTTGTGACATATAAGCGGCTACAGTTCTTTGTCATTTCTATATTATCAAAAATTGGCACGCACACCAGTGTGGTCGCGTGGCATCAGTCCAGTCGCTGCAGCTGTTCAGGATGTCGTGTTGCTTAACCGCTCAAAACACTTGCTGCCGTTGGTCATTCTCAGTTTCACCCACCAGCTCAGTCATGCAATCTTGTTGACACGACAGACAGCAGGTCGCTGCCCACAAACTGAATCCGACACCACGCCTGCTACCATGATGCGCTGAAGCTAAAAACACAGCTGAGTGTTTTGACGATGTAGTGTTTTTTCCTCCCAATTACAAGTAATATTTGTTGTCACTGACCGAGAAACACGATACGATGAAAACAGTAGGCTAAGCATACGAATGTCATGGAAATTGTGGAATATGCCACAGCAGTTTCGCGACTTCGTTGAAGGTCATCAGCAATGGACCAAAAAGACAAAAGTCTACTCTCTGGTAATATTTTACAAACTACATAATTCGATAACATTGCTAATATTTAACGTCAATATCTACAAGTGCCATAATAAAAACACCCACGTTGATTTTGCACCATATACCTCGGTAAACTGTAAAAGGACCAAAATGAAATTTGGCAGGATTGTAGTTCTTGAAAGACTTGAATCACCGATTAACATACAGGAGTTTTAAATAAAATGCTAAAACGAAATTTTACTGCATGTTCAATTACATGTAGCAGATGCTAGCAATGATAAATACCGCATAAATGCTATACAATTACCCGAAAAAGGTGACATCTCGTTATACTGAAAAATCAAGTAAATTATATAACAGCACTTAGTAACATCTAGAGGCCAATAGAAATGTATTGTCAAAGTTTGTGCACGAAATGTCCGTATTTCTCTGTAAAACATGCTCTGAGTCCTATGCGCAATCGCTAAGCCAATAATCAGCTGATCGCGGCACTGCCATGACGTCAGAATTACGTCACCGATATCAAAAATACTTATTCACAATTCAATAATTTTGCATAGCTGAAATCAATTCATTCAGCTACACTCGCTAAAATTGTTAATGAATTCGTTTATTTTTCTAAGAGATATAAAAGAAAACGTACGTGTGTGTTTATTGAAACACCCTGTTGTGTGGCCTAACACGTTACTCTCATAAAGTATGAGAATGAGAATTATAAGCCCCAATAGGAGTGGTAATAAGTCACAGAATTAAGAATAAAAACGGTAGGGAATGGGGATGATTACACACCTAGGAAGTAAGGAAAATTGAATGTTTCGGTCATCGCTAGCATGCTAGACTGGACTAATTCATCATTACTGAAGGCCGTAGGTCACAGATAGCGTCTTTCTTCATTTTGTCGAGGCCTGTTGTGCATGTGCATTGTGCAGCTCTGATGCGTTTAGCTAACAAGAGTCTTATCCCATCTTTGATGTTGGACCATGTGTAGGTATACATCTTGTTAGCTAGTCCGCCAGATTTGGGGCCATCTATAGCCTACATGTAGTATTTTACTTGTTAATGTCCGTCCGTGTGCATGCCACACGCGAATATCTCAGAAACTATGTGAAACTACTGCACTGAGATGGGTACTATTAATTAACGTGAACAAGCAATCGCGGTTACTGCTTCAGATTATGCCGTCAGATTCGCGGCCAGGAGAACAGCTCTGCCACGTAGGGCATTTCCATGTCGAGACTTCGGGAGGCCATTACATTTTATCTCATAAAGTAATAGAGCTTAACCGTCGCTGGACACCTATCGTTTTGTCCTATAGGGAACTACACTTTCTTTCCTTCTCGTGACGACACGATCATGAAAGATTTCCGTACATACCTACAAGTTGTTCACCTTGAAAATCACCGAATACTTTTGCTCACTCAAAGTACTTGTGTTACTTAGAGACCGAAACGCAGAAAACGTGAAGTAGCATGTGTCCTCTACCGAAACGAGTAATGTCTACGCGCCGTGGTGGCAGAAGTCGATGTATAGGAGATGGCGTGTGTTACATGTGACCCGCGCGAAGAGTTACTCATCGGCCTCGTTGCAGATGCTGGCGAATGTTGTGCTGTTGGCAGGCCCGTAGCCACGATTGTCAAAACGAGGAGGCAAACAGGTCGACTCCCCCTTCCTTCCCCCCTTAGAAATAGGCCCCCTTAAATCCAGCTAGGGGGTCTGGGGGAGCGCTGTAAGCTCCTCCAGCGGGATCTGGGGCGGAGCCGCAGCCGAAATCAATTTTGGTGCATTTTAGCGTTTAAATCTGGCATCTGGTGGCAACAATTTTAATGATTTTCCTGAAAATCAACTTATCAAATTTTGTGCACTTTAAAAACTAAACGCCAATCAGGACCAAAATTTGCACAACCAGGGCTTCCGTTAAGCTTTTGGAATTGGGCGTACGTACTCCATGGGGTCTATTTTTGAGGGTATGGTACGCCTGGGGTATCGATTTTCGGCGTTTTCGTACGCCAAGCCTTCCGATTTTCGGCGTAATTTTAGGCCTACTCGAATCGAAGCGACGATCTTTGTAGGCCTATAAGTTGTTCTAGTGACTATTTCTAAAGATGGGCTACACATATTACATATATAATGAAAATTACGCATGTGACTGTGAGGGATATATGTTATTGTAATGTAAGCTTTCCATTACAAGCCCAACAAGTGCGACTAAATGAAAAAAAACTTTGTTTTCTTTCTCGTCCATGGTCCATTCTCTATTGTTCATGATACATCTAAAATGTGTATGAAAAAAGAGAACAAGAAACCGAACCGAAGCGAAAATAACCATAGATACCCATAGAGTAGGAATGGCGGGTAAAAAGTAAACCTGAATACCTGACCTGATTGACATACAAATCATAATGAAAGTAATGAAGACTGAAGAGTGGTTGTCAAACCGCACGCCGGCTAATAATTTTTCGGTGTACGTGTACGTTAGCCATTTTATTTTGGGCGCACACATATACTCCGGGCCATCTAAATTTAGGCGTTTTGGTCAACTTTTCTGGCGTATAATACGCCCGTACTCCCGTTAACGGAAGCCCTGTACACATGTTGTCGGGTTACAAAAGTCCACGTTACGGAAGTCCAACGATGGTTACATAAGTTCATGAGTGTACATACGTAACGTTACATGTACCCTCAGTTACGGGAGTACCCGGTTTTCGTTACAGAAATCGCACAACAGCTTCACGAAGTTACCAAAAGGACCAAATGCATATTTTTATTATTATCATTATTATTATTATTATTATTATTATCATTACGCTATTGTGTAGCGCCGCCGCCTAGCAGGCGAGCTCGCAACCCAGCAAAATATCAACGAACAGAGGAAACACGTTCCAACGAGACGCGTTCGTCGTCGGTATTTGACGTCTTTTGCTGGTCTCTATTTTGAAATTTAGCCAGACTGACAGAGTTAGATGCTGCCGAAGATCGGCAAAACAGCCAATTGTGTGTATATAAAACGCAGCAACAGCGGAAACAAAACAGCCAATTCGCGACGAATAAATAATACCGGGCGCAGCTCGGTAGGCCGCAGGCCTACGGGCTGCGCCCGGTATTATTTCTTCGGCATAGTAAGATCGCGCGCGTGCGCGCGTACAATTTGTATTGTATGTGCTTGGCCGTGCTTACTAGTCTGCAGATTTTGACTGTGACGAAGTACTGAGTGACCCGTAACGAAAGTCTGGCTCTCACGTTATATCAGACAATTGT
>Ga0126335_1001000_pt1 | contig 15033 bp, 4 predicted proteins | sample OlaspJWI45metaG_FD_108409 | JGI IMG/M metagenome (GOLD analysis project Ga0126335, IMG submission 108409) | Marine gutless worms symbiont microbial communities from Oahu, Hawaii - Olavius sp. 1 OAHU.JWI-45 metaG | ecosystem: Host-associated > Annelida > Digestive system > Unclassified | place... | reverse complement strand
TATATATATATCCCAGGGGTGATTATGATGGGTTATTATTATTTAAAAAACTTTTTAATGCAACCGAAGGGCTAAAAACAGTATTTTAAAACAAATAGGTGGAATGGCTATTATTATTTCTTTAAATTTTAGTACCTCCAGTACTAAGGATCCTCAGGATTAAAAGCAAAGAATGTTACAAACAAAAGCAGGTTGGAATGGTTACACATGCTATCTCGTCCTCATCCTGAAATGTTTTACTGAATAAGATAGAGTTGAATCGTTGTTTCAGGACACTTAACTCTCTGGAAGAGAAACTGGGCCTTTAGTGGATCACCTTGTGCAACCTAGTTCTCCCAGGAAAGAAGCTGTGGTGATACTCAGTGGCCCGTGTGACTCAACTGCCACTGGCTGAAACTCGAGCAGAAGATAATTAAGTGTATTTTGAGCATTTCCTGTCGGCAGCTTGATCAGCGACTGCATCTGCTGTATAAATTGCCATTTTCAAGTAGGAAGCAGCTAGTGTGGAGTCTGTGCTGCAGACTGTGACATCCCATGCTAAATGTCGTCCCCCGCTCCATTGAATAAGAGTGCAGCTTCTGTCACCTTGAACCAGACTGGCTGGTTCCTTCTTCACCGGAATGTCCACTGCACTGAAGGCATGGCTGATGCACTTATTTAAAGCATGATGTCTCACAATTGGGCTAGGGACATGCTTGCACACCAGGCCATGTGTACCAGTGGCATAAACTAAGCTGCCATAATGGCAAGAATGAGGACTGAAAGCTCAGAACCAAGCCTTAATGCACGGTGATGCGGACATCATCATCATCAAGCTGTAGACCACATGCAGTGATTGGCAGTGATTATTATTTTTTTAAACCCTGGTACTCAGTTCCCAGGGTGGGTCAAAAAATTCAGTACAAAGAAATAAAGCTGGAATGGTTTCTAATCCGGCTGGTACTTAACAGAAAAACTGTCGTGCGGCAAGACACAGTTAAAGCACTGCATGACAACAGAAACACGCTGGAAAAGAAAGTTCACCTCTCGGTCATCGCCAGAGGACACCGAGATCCGCCGACCAAGGTCACGTAGTAACTGCTGTGCTTCTTCGTTCAGTGGCCCTTGAGTCTCGACAGAAATCGGAAAAAATAAGTGACTTGCTGCCAGACTGACATATTTGGCCATTTTGCGGCGTGCTGCAAATTCGGCTGCAGCACCCGACTCGTGAGAGGAAGAATTCAAGTATGAGACGGCACTGGTACAGACGACCGTCACGTCCCAGACAGCTGGCTTGCCTGACCAACATGGGATGAGTGTCATGCCGTCTGGACATTTTCCGTCTGTGCAGCTGAGACCGGCTGGCTCTTTGGAAACTGAAATGCCAGCTGCGGAGAATGCTCTGGCAACCACGTCGTTAAGAGCATGGTGTCGAGCAGTTTTGCCCGGTGCCTGCTTACAGACAAAACTGCAGGCCGCTGGCGTCAACTGGTGCTCCGCAGCCGCATTGATGCGGGACGCAGAGGTTGAAGCCCAAGCGTAGGCCAACAGCCACCCTGACAGCCTCATCATCTAGCTTCAGTTATAAATTATTATTATTATTATTATTATTATTATTATAAAAGCTATTATGTTATGACACTGTCTGTCTGTCTGTCATCACTTTTGGTTTCCGGAGGATGGCTCCATTGCACCCAAAACTTTTTACACATACAGCCCAGGCATAGACCACACTTGAGATTACTTTTGGGTTCAAAAGGTGAAAGGTCCTGGTCACAACTAGACCTGTGTACAATGCCCGGCTCATTGTGCTCTTGTTTTTATGTGTATTGTGTACTGCTGATTTGAAGTTGATTTTTGTTGCTCATCATTTCTCTCATTAGTTTTCAGTCCTATATGTTTAGTGAAGTCAGCTAATACTAAAACTAATATAAAAATGATTGGCTTTACTTAACTAAAACTACAATGAAAAGTAAAATAATTTTCAGTTTACTAAAATATCACTGCAGTAGAGTCACCAGTGTACGCATTCTATGATTTCAACACATTCCATTGCTAAAGTAGATTGTTTGTTGCTTGGTCTGTCTGATGATAGTGTGTATTAATGCAACATTTTGTTTTGCCTTCAAGTGGAAAAAGAACAAGTGTTTGTGTCACAAATTAAAATGTGGTGGAGCTGGGCGTTATAAACATACATGGATGTGAATGTGATGTATAAAAGTCTGTCAAACCATCATTTTCCTGGATACTGGACAACTGGTGTGGTGATTTCTAGGGTTTTGTGTTACAGGTTCTTTGTCAACTAAAGTGCTCTGACTGTGGCACAGTTATATATAATACATAGGAAGTAGTTAAATTCATTTAGAATTTCAGACTTTAGACATATTTTGATTCTATGTGCCCTGTGTCTTTCTTAGTGCATAGGCCAAACTCTGATTAATCAGGAGTCACTTCAGAGTTTTAGTATCATTTTGTGATAGTGAACTCAGTCTAGGATAGTAGAGTGCTTTCAAGTAGTGACAGTGCATTTAAAGCTCTTGCAAGATGGATAAGAATGTGATTAATTTTGTTTTGGTAGGATTAACTCAGTGTGGTCAATAATGAATTGGCTTCTGAGCTGCTGGACCAATATTAACAAAGCTATAAATAAGGTTGCAGCACCTTTGCCTTAATTATGGCATAGGAGGAGCTGTTGTTTGTTGTGTTAATTTAATCATGGGTGGTCAAGAACTGGATGTCTTCCATCATAGAGGCGCTGATTTCATTGCTAATTAATTAGGTTCCACCACTGACTGTTATTGTAGGAGTTAATAGCTATGCTGTTGTATTTATGGAATAGGGTATAATGATGGAACTGCACTTCCAGTCACGAATCTGATGGCAGATAATGAATTATTAGCTGGCCCGCCACAGTGTTGGGGCCAGCTATAGTAATGGTCCACGTTATCTGTCCATCTGTCTGTCTGTCACACGTAAGTATCCAAAACTAAGTGAGATAGACATATGTACTAGGAAACCAGAATAGGCAATCGGGCTTTACAATTTAGAATCTGCCATCAGATTCGCGATCGGAAGTACATTTCCACCATTTTGGGTGTTTCTGGGTTGACATTTCACCTATTCAGACAGAAATGGGCTGGTTGGGCTAGTGAATGTAGTGAATGGCTCAGTGGGAACAGTCACCAGTCAGCATCACACCGGGCACCGTGGCGGGCCACTGGCCAGTTATCGTCACGTCCCTAACGGACGATACCTTGTTTTTTATTCGCCTTAAATAGTAACCAATAGTTGTATCTTGCTTAGTTTTGGAGATATTCGCGTGACACACGGACAGACAAGACTGTCTTGAATGCATGCAATGTGGACTATTGCAGTTGATTATCGCAGCGTCTGTCCGTCAGTCTGTCTGTTATTGAGTAGGCTGTGCAAAACGGCTGAACAGTTTGGCGTTCTGTTTTGGTGGAGACTCCCGAAGAGTGGGAATTCAAGAAACATTGTATTAGATGTGGCGATGCGGCCTTTTGCCAAATTACTTCAGAGGCCACTTGTTAGTAACAACAGCTGCCCCCCCCCCGTCTTACGGGCGAGATAATAAAGGATGCAAGCGCTCTCTGGAGAAGTGGACGAATAGAGCTGTGACTCAGCTCTGGTAAGTGTCAGCTGATGCTGACCAGTGTAACTGCTGTAGTATGTGCTGGATGGATGACGTCATCGAATGACCAGCCAACCGATCGTTAAACCACTGGCCTCTCCTGTGTCTATTTGCTGCACCAGCGTTGCCCGGCCGGCGCCAGTCCTGATACCATTTGCATTACTATTTGATCGCTGTCCGCTGCAGTTTCCTGCCGTCCATAGAACCGGCCCAGGGCCGGATCTAATTGAAAGGGCGTTTTGATGTCGAAGCGACCTGGCTACTAGAATGGTTGAATGATAGTTACAGGGTTGAGTGGTGCAATGACATCTGTTAATTAAACATCGCTGGGCGATTAGTTACTAACCGCGTACCGACGTGGCTAATCCTAACAGGTGAGCAGAAATAACACACACGCTGGTGGTTCGTCTTTGATTGAAAGGCAGTGTTGTTAGATGGTAAATTCTGCATGAAAGTAGCGGGCGCAGGCTTCTGTCAGGCTGAGCACTTATCAGAAGTGAGTCGTGGAGTTCAGTTCAAAGCGTGTCAGGGAAATGTCAGTTGAGTGAAGGTCATGGAACTGCAGTCTGTCGACGAGTCTTACAGCATTGGCTGTATTCAGTGCACTGAGCCTCATCGAGGCTGGCACAGTGGTATCTGCCACTGCCAGCTGTGTGTAATAATCTGCCGCCCATTGGGTTGCGTGTTGGGGCCATTCAGAGCCGGTGTCTGCCAACTTGCCGAGTTGCTGCCCACGACGACGACTCGTCGCTCGTCGTTGTATGCCAACACACCTCTGGGTTGCTGCATGGGTAGAGCAGCGTTCGTGGTGTTTACATGCCCGACCGGCCTGCCTGTCGGTCTGTCGCTGATTTACGGGCCTCAGTCATCGTCGACGAGCTCAGCTATAAATCACACTTAACGACTGGCTACAGCTGTTGCCTCGTCTGTCAGTCTGTCTTGGCGATTACAGCCCATAAAGTCAGCCTTTTTCACGAGCATTTACACGCTAGTCAGGCCGTGCTATCTGCCCGTGCGGGTCCCGGAAGCTGTAGAATATGCCAGCTCGATGTCCTGGTCAGGCCAGGTGTTGTGAAAGGTGACTCAACCAGGCTTTAGTTGTGCTTGGTTTAGTTCGATAGAGTTGGCACTTGGCAGTTTTTTAACTGGTAGTTTACACGCTTGCGTTCAGTTATTGCTGTAGTGTCATTGTTAGTGCAAGCGATTGCTTGTCTGGGAGGGGTTTTGTAGTTGTTGTTAAGGAGCCAGTACCGGTGAGAAGAGAGGGGTTTTGTGTTTTCGGTAGTGAATGAGTGTGTGGTGAGTGGCGGCCTGCATTGGTACCGGTGGGGATAGGTATGGGCCCCAGGTGAGTCCGGATGTGGCTGCCTGGATCGTTCCAGTTAGCTCCACTGCTGTCTGGCACCGGCGCCAAAGTAGCTGTGGTGGGGACCCGTAGTCCACGGAGCTGGGTGGCATACGGCCGGTCTCGCTGTCTGGTCTTCCTCGCCCGAGTCGGCCCCTGGAGGGAATAGCCGCGTTCCACCGTGACAGGGGTTCTCGTGCCTTAGAAGATCCCGAGCTCAGTCTTATGGGATAGACAGGTAGCCCCCAACGCTTTACAAGTTCTCCCTAATTGAGTGTGCAGTGTTGGTGCTTATAGCCAGGCCTACTTAACGCCGTTATATACTGTCGCCGTAGACGGGGGGGGGGGGGTCCGCACCTTAGCGTACCTGTACCTGAGGGTGGAGTCCGCACCCTACTTTTGGCCGAAGATTCTGAATATGCTATCCTCACCTCGCTAGGCCTTATAACTACCGAGTTATTAACTCTTTGAGTCTTGGCCTTACCATTATGACTAAGGTAAATGAGGACTTGGGCCTGGAAGGTACAGCTTTAACTGCCGGCCCTTTTCACTCATTTGGTGACGGCTTTTGCGGTCAGTTGCCCTTTTCCTTCCCATACTACCCGATGCTCAGAGAAAATCGATGGTCCTCCATGGCCAGAGGTGGGGTGGGACACAAGAAAGAGGCCTAGAAACAGAAAGGGTCCCATAGCAGTGGGCGAAAAGCTTACGTGGAGCGATACCGCTCCGCTGTAAAAATACATGCAACATTTATAGAACAATAAGCTAGACTAAGGTGTTAGACTGCACAGTACGTGTTTCTGTGCAGTATAAGCATTGCTGTTGCTGACTAGGCTACGAGGCCTAGGCTACAATGCTAAAGTATGGCTAATGTAGGGACGTGTGTTGGTATGGGAGTTATCCCGGGGCCCAAACGTACAACTAACATACGAACAGTAAACAGTAATGCAATACTGAGAATATTTGGGCACCGGTTGTGGTATTGTGCCCATAGACCACCGTAACTTCATACATAGACTAGCCTTTAAAAACACCTATTAATACCAAGTACCCTCCTTTACCTCTCAGAAATAATTGTCATAATCCAACATCCGGTTACTGTTCACTTATTGTTTGCTCTATAATGTGACATTTGTAATAATAATTTGTACTAATGGCCGCGAATAGCTGTGGTATTTAAAAAGTAATGTTAGCATACAAATAACGTTAGGCCTTGTGACCTAATGCATTAAGTCGTTCGCCTACGGAGCCAACGACTGTGGGTTCAAGTCCCACCACGGACGTTTGTAATTTTTTTCTTAATTTCTCTAATTATCGTATGTAAATCATATGTAAATCTTTTTCCTTATAATAATACTAGTCAAATTCTTCTTTTTCAGTGTTAGAAATCTGAAATAAAAGTGTGATTTCAGCGAAGATCCGCTTCTAATGAGCTCCGCTCAGAGCTTCGCCCGGAGTTTAGGTTTCCTAATGGGTTATACCTTATTACTTTTACTCATAGAGGCGGCACGCCGTGCTGCCTAGAGGTTTCCTTCATGTAGCAATCGTTGGTGGTTGTTAGAGTGGGATTTAGTGTCGACTGCGGCTCGTGTGCGTGACTTATTCCCAGCTAGGGCTATCAGCGACGGCTTCACGACTAATTGGAAGAGATCGCGAGGACGGCTGGACATCTAAACGATGCCACAGAAGCGCTCTAAAGTTCTACGGTCGCGTTGCTAGCTCGGTATAGATACCGGTACTGCACGCTATATGCAGCCAACTTGGCTACGCATCGATGTGATGTGATGACGACGCATGCCGTTTGCGACGACTGATCTGGCCTGACAATTGCAGCTAGTGACGAGCATCCCCACAGGGGACAAAGTGGAGCCTGCGCCCTTCCAAGACATCCAAGGACATAATCTTGAGTTTCTGGTGGTAAATCCTATGATGAGAAATGCGAGCGCTCATTGGGAGTGGGGGAACGTTGCTTCAATTACACATAAATAATTAAATGTACATTCAGAAATTGCACAGCTTGAAGTATGCAGTTTATCACCCCCAACAGATAGGTTGGGCCAACTTAACAGGTAACCAGCTAAAGATTTCTGGACTGATGTTGGTCCCGTGCATCTGTGTTGGTTGTCAAGACGTGAACCTTGGCCTGTGGAAGCGACTAAGCAGCCGAGAAGGCGTTGTGTGTCAGTCGAATGCTGTGCTGTATTTGTGTAGACTCCGGATTCAGGCGTGGTTGTGGACACTGGAGCTGCCACCCACGATGACAACGATTGCGATCAGGACACCACCCCGGTGGTACATCGCTCGCCGGTGTTGCATCTACCACGTAGCTTGTCAGACGTGGCCGGACTTCATCGGCGTCACTCGTACGCCGGCAGTCTGGACGACGTGCTGGGTGTGGACAGTCCTCGCCAGCTGCGCAAGACACTCGCTGTCGCCGACTGGTTGGCACGGGTGAACGTCGACGATGACAGCGACAGTTCGTCGGTCGAGGAAGATTCGCTGTGCGATGTAGCGATGAAGATGGACGCAGCTGATGTGTCGCGGTGGAGCAGTGCTGATCACGGCTTCATGTCTGGACTGATGACCGAGAGTGCTGAACTCGATGCGTCTCGACTGGCTCTGACCACTGCCACCAACCAGACATCGTCCATCTTCCCGGCCAGCAGTGGCATAGCGGGTGATGACGAAGATGATTTTTGCCTTCCACACCGGTTGAATCTGTCCATGGAGCCAGCGCACCTGCTGGATGGGTTCCAGATTGCCAGTGGGCCGTGTGTTCGACGGCGGCACATGTCAGCAGCCGGCAGCATGGACGAGGTTCGTCGAGGTAGGTCTCGACGCCGATACAGTCTGAGCATTGCCAGTAGTGCCATGTCATCTGAGTACGAGTACCGTGAGTCACTGGTTAGCAAGGGCTTCAGTGTCGATCTTGGAGAAGACCTGGATGGCATTATGACGCCACTGAGCACTAAGCATGGAGCCGGAGTGACGGTTGCTGGAATGGAATCGTTACATTCAGCACTGATGCAGATTCAGCGTGATGTCGATGAGATGAACTGCAAATTTGATGGTCTTCGGTCTTCCACTGCTGTCAGCAGCACAGAACAGAATCAGACCTGGTCACCAGCAGGCAAGAGCTCGGTGGACGGTGCTTGTAGTGGACCATCGGAGCAAGAAGCAGAAGAAGATTTAAGTAGTGAACGCCAGCAGAGCGACTACATCTGGGACTATCGGTCAGACTTGGTACCTGATGCTGCTGATCATCAATTTGTTGCGCTTCGACCCATCGTGCCATCGTCATCTGGCAACTTTGTGTTGCATCGGGCCAATCTTCCTAGAGATTATTCTGATCTCTGCACAGAAGCGAGCACTGGGTGTGGAACTGACGATGGAATGTTAGACTTGTATATTGATGATGATTTTGGAGGAACAGACGAAGCAGTCAGCAAGCGGGTGCCGGAAAAATTTGAAACAGAATTGCAGTTGTCATGTGACGTTTTGTCGAAAAGTAAAGCTACAGCGTTGCAGGGCACCATTCCAACAAATTATCACTCAACTCAGGTTAATGATTGCAGCTCTGATGTCAGCTGCTGCAACTGCTGGCGGCATGCTGCGAGTTGTGGCCACTCAGACTCATGCTGTGTTACAGCAAGACGACAGTTTTGTGATGTATCTTCAGCTCAGATGCGAAGATCCTCAGTACCAAATCACTCCTGCTGTTACCACCATCCGCACTGTGTCCATCACACAAGACCATGGTTCAGCAGTCACTCTTCTTGCTGCTGTGGACATGAAAACAGCCATGGGTACAACTGTACTACTAGGTCGTCTTTGCGACATACTGGTAATCATATTGAAGAGTATGACTGCTGTAGTAATGTACCACCCGAGTATCATGTGGTGCGTAGCAGCACACCTGCAGATGAGACGCCACCTTTAGACTACTGCAATAATTTCCACTGTCATTCTAGCACTGGCAGCATCGTCGGTCAAACTATTGTCCAGACATGGCCAGTCGGTGTTAAACAGGACGTCAGCCGAGTAATTGACAAGACTTTCCCTGGCTGCATAACATCACAGCAGGTTTGTTTTGATCCGCACTGCTTTCAATGCTTTTGACTATAATTGTCAAGCATTGTTTAAACTCTTTTGGCACTATTGTGAAAGTGGCATAGTGGTTGGGAATATCACTCGGACTTGATGGTCTTGATCAGTGTAGTGATTTTGAGTTAGGCGCAGTTACTAGTGACATGCGTGACTGTCTGGGGGCCAGTGAACATCTCAGTAGCCAGTAGCCACATGGGTCTATTCAGCAAAATGATCGACTACTGTCAATTTATTTTTGTTGCATGGACAATACTGTAGCATTACAGTGAAGTAGTTGAATTTTTGTTGTCACGTCATTTATTAATTGAAGAATGCAAAACTTAGTGTGGAAACGAATGTTTTTAAACTGCAACCAGAAGTGAACCCAATTTTCTGAAAATATTTTGAACTCGAGACAGAACTGAACTGTTGTCTCTGAAACTCCAAACCAAAACCTAAGTTGGAAAGTTCGTTCCCCATCTGTAATCTGTTGTGCATATGCTGTTATGTACTAGGCACTGGCTGATGTTGTGTGTTGTCAGTGTTGTGTGGAAGTGCTGCGGATGTGGGGCACGTCTTGCGTTCGAGAAATTGGTTGTGACACGTGTTGTGTTGTACGTGCGGTCCTGTATGCTGCAATGCTTGACAACCATCCTATTCTGCAGACCTGTGGCAACTTAAATGACTGCTGTCAGGTAACCACTTTTCGTCTTGAATCTTTATAAAGCTTTTCTTTGCAATTGTCTTTTATTGTGGATGGATGTAACTGTAAAGTTCTGTAAATACCAGTGCAGTTGATTGCCTGGAAAGACCATTTCCTGACTGACCTGTTATGTGTTGAGTGGGATGTGGAATTACTCATTTGCAATTTGCTTTAAGCTGTAATGATCATCGATGTGTTATGGTAAGTTTTTGTTAGATGACAACATTAGCATCTCTTAAATTTTGTGTGTATGTACGTTGTGTGCAGAAGCTGCAGTCATGCGTTGAGGTGCGGCACCGATACCTACAGAGCTGGGGTTTCTGTGAACTGTCCACATCATCAGCTGCCACTACACTGGAGAAACTTGTTGACTGTCTGAGAACACTTTACGAACAGGTAACATGTAAATTTCACCTTTAGCTTTGGGGCAGCACTGAGGCCAAGTGAATTTGGATATCTCCAAAATAGCAAAAGGTCATAGGAAGTTAGGAACATCTTAAAGTTTCTTGCACATCATAATAAGTTGTGGATTTCACCTTACTTAACTAATCACACTTCGTAAGGTATGTTTTCGTAAGTAAGTAAGTAAAATGTGAATTTATATAGTGCATAATCATACACCTATACTGCGCTGGATACGTTAATACTGATTGAAGAAGAATGTTTTTAGTAACTGCCAGAATGCAGACTCGGTACAGTCAGAGTCTCAGAATTTGTCTGGAAGAAATTAAGTTCCAGACAGTGGGTCCAGCAACAGAGAATGCCCGATGGCCGAATGTGCTACGTCGATGGTGTGGTACGGATAGCAGGCAATGATGTGCAGAACATAGTCGCTGATGATTGGCAGTGTCTGAGACTGGAACGCAGCAGTCTACCAGATACTGCAGCGCTTTGTTGTAGAGACATCAGTGGACTGTTGCACCAAGCTTGTACCGTACCCGGTCTGCTATATCAAGCCAGTGTAAGTCGGCATATAGAATCTGTGACAGTCCACGGTCATACTTGTGTGTTGCCACTGACGAGACGTGCTGCAGCGATCAGCACGCATTGTAGTTTATTGGTCGCGGACCTCGGTGAGCTGGCGAGTACCACGTTGCAGTAGTCAACTCGAGCTGCCACAAAAGCGTGGACGAGTGTCTTCATGGACTCATTGTCCACTGATCGTCAAAGTTTGCATAGCCAGAAGAAACATGATGCACATATGCTGGAAACATGTTTGTCCAAGCTGAGGTCGGCGGAGAAGGTAAATGAATGTGGTCGGACACTGTGACAGAGTCAATATGTAGCCACAGGCTGCCTAACGATGACTGTCTGTACTTTGAGCTTGCCCACAGTAGTGCCTTCTTATCAGCATATAGTTTGAGGCAGTTTGCAGACATCCAGTGGCTGACTTCTTCAAGGCATCATTCTAGTCGCACGTCAGTGGCTGCCATTTGATCACTTAAACATTGCTGATACAGTTGAGTATTGTCGGCAAATGCGTGAATGTTTGTACTGCAATATCTAACCAACACATTGGCATAACATTTCGCTAGGAAGTGATAAGAAGTTGTCTCTTCTTCTCCACATGTTGGGGCGAATCTTCGTAACAGTCAGATGCTTATGTGTGCTGTGTGATCAGTAGTAAGCCCAGCCTATGGCAAAGCATAGTTGCTTGTCTGGGCTGTCTGAAAATATCTTGTATTGTCTGCTTCCCATTGTGGACTGCTGGAGTTTACAAGGCCCACCATCTGCCCTTGACAATGTATGTCTCTGGTGGACCTAGCAGTAGTACCGCTACTTAGGCCACATTAAAAATTGACTGATTGATTATGATTTGTATTAAATTACTAGTGATGACTGCAGGTGGAGATTAGTGGGCAACTGAGCAACAGACGTCAGCGTGACCAGTATCTGTCAGCACTTCTCAGTGGCAGTCGTGATATAGACGCGCAGCTAACTGAAGCTGTGAAAGTCATCGTCATGCTGGCAGCCATCAACGCACATGAGAATTTCATCTCCGGAGTCGACGTATCCAGTCCAGTGATTGTCTGGCAGATGTTTGGTTGCATGTCGTCACGCAGTGCTGAAATGTTCTTTCACGAACATATCAACCGTGACACTGCTGGCACCATTCTAGGAGAGGATAAGGTGAGTTTATTATCTAACCATGGTATCTACAGGGGTGGGTCATCACAGGCACATAAAATAAAAACAAAAGGCCAAAGTGATTTGGCAAAGGCTGCACCAAATGACCCCGGTCACACAGTGAAGCTGCCATGTGACAGACTGACAGACATGCACTGTGCATATCGGTAACAATAGTCTGCATCTCATGCATTCAGTGCAGCCTAAAAATTAAAAAAACGAAGTAACATTGCATCAAAATGCAGCATTTTGATAGAGTAAAATCAAAAATTTTCTGGGGAGGGGACAGCCCCCTTCCCAGACTCTACCCCCTACCTCCACACCCTCGGCTAAACCCTACCAAAAATTTCCGTCACCCCTGACAAAAAAATTCTAAAATCTCCCCCGAATATGTGATGTGTCAGGTGTGTATGGTGCTTGTTGCATGTATTGTTTCATTTTCTGTTGTCTGACTTTTGTGTCGTATTTTGATTTTGGTTAGGTTATGTTTAAGTAAGTTTTGTAGAAGTCAAGTGAATAGTTTAGTTAGGAAGATCGTCCATCTCTTAAATAGCCTATAATGTGTCGAGTGTGACGTTAAACATTACTAATACTAACCTAGTAATAGCAATCTGCAACCTAGTAATATACACTTCTATCATCTTCAGTTTAGTTGTTGTTTGTGGATGAAATAACAAAAATTATACTTTGTTATGCTGTTATCATCGCAGTAAAGGTCGTTTGTGATTTTCTAGATGGTGTTTGATGATTTTGTGATAATCGAATTTTATCAATTCAGCCAAGTTAACCAGAAGACTGTTCGTGCTGTCTCAGGCATAAGATGTTGAATCTGTTGTAAGCAGATCGTTGATGCTGTGCTGTTGTAGTTGGATTTGAGTTTTCTCGCATACGCACTTGGCCTTCGAGTTCAAGTCTTTCATCTGCCACAAGCTGGGCAGTCTGACTGCTTGCGACACTATCCAGATGAAGGCGCAGACCACTATCCAATGGTACGACTGATGCGAACCAGTGACCCCGTACGCTACTTCGTCGCAGTTGCCTGAAATTTCTTTTCCTTGGAATTTTATACATACATTTGTTATAACTCAGTTACAAGTTTGAGTCACTTTACGTTCTGTGTTGTTGGTAAAGTGTTGGTTTTATTCTCTCTTTGTGTAAGAGTGAGTAGTTACAGGTGAAAATTTGAGACTTATGTTGTTTGCTTTCCATAAATCATGTAGCAAGTGATGAAATGTTTTTGCCATTCTGAACTGGAAAAAGCACCATTGTGCTATATGCACTTAGTTCTGCTGGTTCATTGTTAGTGTACATGTAAGCAAAATGTTCTGTTTACTGCTGTTGTGATTCTGGCAATGAAAGAAGCAATGCTATGTGTGGTACATTTTTGGAAGCTTGTTTTTAACAGTGTCACGTTTGTTGCAGTTATTAGTTACGTAGTTTTTTCTCTATGAACATTTCACAAGTTGCAGACTGTTTACGTTGATTGGCTTGCCACTGTGGTGTTATTTTTTGTTGACAGTGCACATTTTGTTAGTCATATGTGTCTCCTATATCTGATTATATGTGATCATCAGGGTTCCCACACGATCTTGAATCTTCTTGGAAATACTGCAGTTATTTAAAAATTTCAAGGCCTATAAAGTCCTTAAACAGTCACATTACAGATACTAAGCTCTTGAAAGTACTTGAATCAGTTTCCAAGTCTTTGACTGTGTCCTTCTTATGAAGTGTTCTGCACAACAGCATTTTAGCAGAAGTTTGTCAGTTTTAACCGTCTTAGTGATTACTGGTGTTTAGTTTTTTGCTTACAGTTTTTAGAGTGACATATTTATGTCATACTTAGGAGACATGCTGTTAGTAGTACAGTTGTGTGTGAGAACTGTAAATCCCTGAAAGTCTTCACATTTCCTTTCAGAACGGAATGGGAACCCTGGTCATAATAGGTAATAACTGTCTGTGTGAGACGATGGTTAATGTCAGTGATGTCGGCTGATGCAGCCCTGGGAATGCCATGTCTGAAGTTCAGACGTTTCGCAGTAGAAGTGGCATAATTAGTCAATTGTCATTCTACTATTCATGCACCATTTCCTGCATGTCATCAGTTGAGCCAAACTTGATTCATGTATTAAAAGTGCATTGAAATGGTTGCTGAAGTGTCTTTGCATTCATGTAAAAATAATACAGTGATGTTGTCCTCGAGGACAGTCTTGGTCTCTAGGCACCTTGAGGACAACAGAGTCTTGGTCCTGATCGTGAAGAAGAGGTCTTATTTGCATCACTGAAATAATTACACTTGACAATGGCACTTCATTAGCAAGCTAGTTATGTGGGATATCTCCATTAGCTGGTCATTTTCGGATCTGTACTTGAATCAACTGAAATGGCTCGCATTTGTTTCTGCAGTTTCGTATGTGCATGATAAGGCATTTTTGGGGTTTTCATTAGCCGAGCTAAAGAGCAGTCACTTTTTGCTATAGAAGCGTTACTGGGCTTGTAGAGAGTTCAGTGCCAAGAGACATCCATGTGTGATTGTCGGACTTCTATGTGATATTGGTGATGAGATTTTGAATTTGTTTCTATTTTGAATGAAAATGATTTTTGTTTACATACTTAGCGGTTCTAGTTGTTTGGTGATTTTAGTCATCACTACTATTTTACTTGACTTCTGCATTTGTTTAATGGCACGTGTTGTCAATTTGACAGTTTGTCTCAGCTGTGCTGCGTATTTCAACTGCTGTATATGAATTGTAGATGTACTAGATGCTTGATCACTCCTGCAGTATTGTTGCTATTGCATTGCATAGCTGCATAATGTTGCCATTGTGTTAGGTGGGTTTAATGTGTTTTGTCAGCTGCCTGTTAGTTGTGTGCATTCACTGCAGTATGATGTAAAATGGCACCGTTAGAAGTGGTGCCATATTTGTCAAAAAGTGACCGGGATGATTGTCAGGGCCGCGTTAAGCATCTGGTGGGCCCTACGCACTTCACCATGCCGGGGCCCCAACGCCTCTGTTGGATCTAGTCACACGTTTAAATGTATTGTAATCAACATTCAACATAGGCATACAGATTAACTCAGAGATATAAATACAGTCATATCAGTTAGTGACTACTGAGTAATAGTGGAGATGGTGGTCTGTA
>Ga0126335_1000999_pt1 | contig 15037 bp, 8 predicted proteins | sample OlaspJWI45metaG_FD_108409 | JGI IMG/M metagenome (GOLD analysis project Ga0126335, IMG submission 108409) | Marine gutless worms symbiont microbial communities from Oahu, Hawaii - Olavius sp. 1 OAHU.JWI-45 metaG | ecosystem: Host-associated > Annelida > Digestive system > Unclassified | place... | reverse complement strand
TTGCAGACTTAAACAAAAAGTGACACACAAGGCATTTTGTTGTGTAACGCATGGGACAGCTTGCTAAATTGTCATAGCAGCAACTGTAGATGAATTCTCTAGTATTTTAATGCACTACACACTTGACACTCAGTGACTTTCCTTTTGATAAAAATCAACATTGGATTATTCCTAACTGCAAGCTCACAATCTCGAAAAGTATGCGTGTTGTGTTACGCATGGGACCTCATAAACGTGGCCATATTGTACTAAAGCTTGTAGCTTCAAGTTAACTGTAGCAATTACAGCCATTAACATAAAAATCCGGAATATTTATTTCACAGGATCGTGTAGAGACACTATTAGATGAGGTGGAAAACGTGTACATTACTGTACTGCAAATTTATTCAGAATACTATGTACCAAATTTTATCAGAATCAAATGATTTTATAAAAATATGACAAAAACATTGTGGCTCACTTGTTTCTGTATCACTGTGTGCAAGCGAAACACAACATCTAACCTGTTTTTTCCTTTATTTCACATAAAACTTGAAACAATGCAGGTTTCATCCGATGGCAGTTGAGAGTGTGTTTCCTGGACAATAAAACAGACGCTGAAACATGTACCACATGAAAACGATAAAAAGGCAAGAGATTAAATGTGCCTGCTTTTCTGATTTCACCCGTTCCTAAATTCTGTAGTTACAACATCCAAGTAAGAGTTTACCAATACTAACAAGTTAACAACAATTTTAATAAAAACTAACGTTGAATTTCAATAAACTTCAATCTTAATTGTAGACACTAATCTGACGAACAGGCCAATTTCAAAAATATAAATTTTGAGAATTCAGCCATTTTAGAGCTATAATCATCTTACTATTCTGCTGACAGTATGTTTTATGACTAGGTTTGCATGATCAATCCATCCTGCACATGCTATGTGTGCACTGTCCATTTATTTAGCAATATAGTTTCACTTAAATCGTTATTTTCTACTGACCTAGCCTGAGCTTCATCAAGACTTTGGTCAGTGATAGTCATAATTTGCTGAAGAATGTCTCCAATGTCCTTGCGTGAATCATTGTCCCCAGTGTCCACAGTAGATGGCGGTGGCAGTCGATAACCATATGAAGCAAGACCAACATGTGTCTGACCAATGCCTGGAGAGTGCTGGTTAGGGAGCATGTCATAGCCTGACCGAGATTCCATTGTCTTGCCAGTACGTAGAAAAAACAGCTAATAGCAGCTTAAACTTTCTTCAGTCTGTCACAATCTGATACGATGGTCAAAATCACATAACCAACAGGAATTCTTCCGGCATCAAGAACATCTAAATGTGCAAAGTGACATACCATGATACCAATACTTGAAAAATGAAAGCCACACTTTAAGCAAGTCAGTCTATTTTTTAAACTTGCTTTACTTGAGCTTAAACATCCTTTGTCTCAATGGGATTAAAGAGTAACTTCAAAAGTATGCAGTCGGTATGACATAATACAGCATGTTCACTGCAAGTATCAAAGGGTCCCACTTGGGCCACACACAGCACACTAGGCCCTTCCACGGTTTGCAAAACGTAAGCCCAGGACCTACCCTTCCTACATACCAACATATTTACCTACTATCATACTATGCTACAGACCTGCTGTTACTAGACGACAAATAGCAGCACCTTATATCAGCTACAAAAAATTCCAGTATACTTGCATACTTACAATTTAAAGGGACTCGACCAGCGTCATAAATAGCCAGGGACCATCAATGTATGATAGGACGGCAATCGGACTGCCACCAATCGATCAATATTTCACGCAGCTGCGCACCGGTCAGATATCGTTCACAATCCGGCTTTTAGAGCGTGTCCTATAACACTGGCCGTAAGTATCGCCGCCGTATCGAACAGCGACCGATAATAAAATCTCGTCCGACCGACACTTCTTGCCGAGCTGTCAATCACTAGTCATTTGCGCTGTTCAACATAAGATGGCTGCCGCCCACCGCAGCCACTGGGCCAGTGACGTCACACGGGCACCGGCTCAGCTGCCTGTATTGCAGGAGTGGACCTGCCGCAGAACAAGGCTGGGTCAACTCATGGAACTCAGTTCAGAGACGCAGTCACGGCGTCACGCAGACGAATGACGATGACGATCTTTGCAGCCAGTCAGCTGGCGCAAAAGTCGGGTTTCGGGCAATCGAAAGCTAACGAAACCAAGTTACAGCGTAAAAACAAACAAAAGATACATACACAAAACTACTAGGGTATATAAAACTATCGTAAACAGTCTGGTTTAGGTAGTAGGACTGTATCACATATGATGACGTGGCCATGACGTATAGCAGCATGTTGAAATTACAACACGCATCAGAAACGAAATCTGTTCGAAACTAGGTAGCGTAGCCTGCCTGCTACCTTTTTTATTTACCTCGATATGTGTATGCCAGTTATGCCTAATCAACAGACGTTTTCGTTCAGCCAATAGGAGTTCGTGAAATTAGGTCACCTACATAGTTCACTGGTTAAACGCAAGTTCAGTAGAACTCGTTCATAAATTCGTGGTGTAACCCAAATTCTTTGGACTTGAAGTTGAACTCGTTCTAGCAGTTGAACGAGTTCGGTTGATCCCAAGTTTAAACCGCGATGGTGCAATCGGCCCTAACTAGTTTAACACCACCCGGCCAGCAAGCCAGGAAACTAGAACTGGAAACTGGAAACGGAGCGAGAGCGGGCTCCAGTCTAGTCAGACTAGTCCAGTCCAGATTTCACACGCACCGTAGAATACTTGATTGTTCTAATTTGTTTTGATTTCTAGTTTTTGCCTGAGATGCATCCCCGCATACTCAAGTACAGTTTTAAACAGATTCAATTACAAAGAAAACTCGATGCCAGGAATACTTTTTCACTTGTACATTTAATTACGCGAAGAACTTAGTAGGCCTAGACTTGTAGGTTTTATCAGAGGACAATTTCGTCTGCTCAATTTCATAGTAATATGTGAAACTCGAAATGGTGCAAAAACCAAAAATTGATTAAAATCTAAAATGACACCCACCTGTAGGCTGCATCATGATTTATTATAATAATTCTAAAACGCAATATAACACTGAACGTGTTTTTAAAAGTTAAAGTCTGTCCTGTTTGCTTAAAGCTTATTGGACGGCGCTGATATATCAGCTTTCAAAATCACGTATTTGCAGTATTGCAAAAATTTGCATTCCAAAGAGACAAATCGTTGTCTGCAAATTTAAGGACAGATAATCATAATTGCTAACTTCGCACCCCTCAACTGTCTAGGTGACTTGTGACCCTGTTCACCTTTGACCCATTTACGTGATTGTAAACAAAGCGTTTGACAGGAATCTTTATATAGTTTATTTTGTTGAGAGACCTGTCGCAAACACGGATAAAGCATCTGTAAAGATTGTGATAATTCCGGGCAATGGCGGATGTGCGGTTGAGTCAAGCATATGGTACGCGAGGGTGCGTGAAGCACTGCGTTCCGATCAACGTGTCTGCAGCGTCCTGCTACGAGATATGCCTGACCCGGTAGTGGCTCGGGAATGCTACTGGTTACCGTTCATGCGCGACGAGCTTCTCTGCGATGATAAGACGATCATTATCGGACACAGCTCCGGCGCTGCTGCTGCTATGCGCTATGCCGAACAGCATGCAGTAGCCGGCCTCATTCTTGTCGGTGCATATTCTTCCGACCTAGGCTGTGAGACTGAGCGACAGAGTGGTTACTTCTCGCGGCCGTGGTTGTGGCATCTCATACGTCAGAACTCGCCGTTTATTGTCCAGTTCGGATCATCGGATGACCCATTTCTGCCATGGCATGAACAGAAAGCAGTGGCTGATAGCCTTGGTGCAGACCTATGGCAGTTTTGCAATCGCGGTCACTTTATTGATGATGAGTTCCCTGAACTTGTTATTGCAGTCAAAGAACAAATTGATCGTTTAGGTCTCAGCAATTTTTAACTGTTTATGCAGCAGTTTTCCTGTTATTTTTGTTGATTTATTAATTTACCACAGAGCACTTTCAACTCGGTAAACGTACAATATTGTGTTGTTTGCGGTAACAAATTATTTTTCATTAATGTTTAGAAGCTTGTAGTATGGTGTAATGATGTATCTACATCAGGCTCCTGACAGCACACATTGTAGTCTAAATGTTTTGCTGCGGCAGTTCATGTGACAGTGACTGCCCATTTAATAGTTCCAGTCTTGATAGATGAATATAATGTCAGATATCACTGCTTTCAAGCAGTTTACATGTATTTATTTTATGCATTTCATAACAATGAATAAATAAACATTTGCAATATTGCAAACTGTTCATTTGAAAACTGATCAACAATAGTACAACCAGTAATTAGTAATGTTACAGAAATTCTAGATTCACATAGCAGATCTACTACAAATTTGTATAACAGTAGTAGTTTACCAATACTTCGTAAAGTTGCAAATCGGCAGTTAGTCGAGTACTACACCGTGGGCCAACAAAGGGGCCACTATTATTTTCGTTCTAACTTTGTCAAGTGCTAACCGATCTTCAAAATTTTTTCCCAGCTGGAAAGTGCATGAAATGTACATGAAAATCCATGTAACAATTCCAACTTCACCTTAAATATGTTGCCACACTACAATGGGAAAGTTAGACATCCAAATTTCTTTAAAATTACAAGTGATAAAGCTGTAAAGACATATCACAGTTGACCAAAATGAAACATTTCATTCTATGCAGCTAAATCAATATAGATACTGCTCAATAGTTGACAAAGTGTACATCATTTGTTCATGCAAATGCCCGAGGGAGTCAATACCACTTTAAAATGCATTGTGAATGATGCTGTGGTCTGTGCCACATGAACCATTCAGCCAGCTCTCAGTTCCTCAATGTAATGCATCCGTGTCTGAAAAGACTTGCTGCTGGACTATACCCCAGATTAAGAACTGGACTTTTCGGCAGCTGCAGATTTGGTCAAATGAAAGAGCTCGAGCAGTCGTACAGTAATCTGTGCTCGGAATGTATGAACACTACCACCATTTTGACCTAATTACAGAAAACTGTTTGCTAGTTCAAGTGCCAAAGGAGCCAAACGCTAAAGAAGTAAGCAAGTAATAAATAATTAAGCTAAATGCATTAAAACTGATGCATCCAAAAATCAATGCACTTAGTTTTCAGGACTTCTAAATTTCTCATGTAGTGCAGCAACACATTTCGGGTGAAGTGTGAATTATTATATGGGTTTTGTTGTAAATTTCATGCGCTTTCCAGCGGTGAAGGATTGCTGAAGATCAGTTAGCACTGGACAGAATTAGACTCAGCCAAAATAAAAGTGGTACCTTTTTATGGCCTACGGTGTAAATGGAAGTCCTAGTGACCAAGTTTCTTAAAATGATGTGACAATATTTCTGTCACTGTACAAATGCGTGCACAGTACAGATACTTCAGAGTTAAAATCTTTGAGAAGAAAATACTACCATTCACATTAAGTATGCATGCCATTACACTTCAAAAAATTGAAATACAATTTGAAAGCAAGTACAGGGTGGGCCAAATTAAACGGGGCCACGCATTTCTGCTAATAACTTCAGAAGTGCTGCTCGGATCTTCACTATTTTTAGCAGAAAACAAAGCCAGTTAATTCTTAACTTACCAACATAATCTGCAAACACTAATTATGCAAAATAAAGTGACATCATCTGGTGAATGAAAGGCACGGTATTAAATAATGATCGGCCATCGCCTTTTGTTATGTTGATCAAAGCTCGAAAAAGTAAAAAAGTCACAGCTAATTTAACGAATAACAACGACTGACATCATTGTGAGGTAGTTAATTACTACCATCACTGGTGTCATAAACTTAAGTAAGAACGGTCATTTGGTTTTTGTACGGTTTAATAACGGGAATGTTTTCATGATCATTTTCATTCACTTGATGGCGTCGCATTTTCTTAAATTAATAGCTAAATATGATAGATTCTGATTAAGAGTGAAATGATGTTGAACTTTGCCAAGTGTGGTTTAGATCTGATCAGTACATCTAGAGTGAGTGGCCCCGTTTAACTTGGCCCACCATGTATGTTATGAGGCCACTTTGTAACATAGATGATATGAAATCGATACAAATTGTGCATATTAAAGTGATCTGTGAACGAGTAGAGGCTTAATGTTCCACTAGACATAATATAGGTTAAAACCGCAATTTAAAAATTAATCACGTGACAGCCGTTGTAACTGCAAAACTGCTTAACTGCACCTGCAACCATTATGCAAAGATTCGTGTTGTGGAATTATTAAGCACCACAGAGTCAATAATTACATAACTTCTTTTTGAAATAGTATAATTAACATTTGTAAAAATGTGCAGACAAACCGCAGTTAAAAATTAGTTAAACTGTGTCCCAGGGGACCACAACCTTGCACACTGCTGCTCTCGACACCACAACTAGAAGTAATGGATAGTACAAAAATAGCTCTGACCAGCAATTATAGGTAATGTCCTTACCGAAAAAGAATGAAAATAGCTATCAAAGATCAATGTAAAAGGTAACCACTTCTAGATTTAACTATAAGACATATTCCCATCAAGTTAGCTTAATGTCTAATTTCTGCTTTCTATCACAATAGCTGTTCAGTCTTTACGTGACAACCAGACTAACTGACAGACACCAATAAAAACATTTTCTCTTTACCAGCATCACCAGTGTGCAAGTAAATTAATAAATTGTTAACACTGCAAATACCCGAGTAATACAAATTACTCAACATTTATCATTTGCTGCAACTGACCATCTATCAATATTTGTGATCACTTAGAGCAGTGTGTCTTTCCAGACGCATAATCATCGTCATCATCATCATAAAAACAGAGTCTATTTTACGAAAAACTTTGCAACATAAATATGCAATGTACATTCTATGCACAACGATCATTGGCAATTTGGCACAGAGATGCAACAGCACAATTCGTGCAGCATTACCCTCAGGACCCCGACACATTTACGCATGCACAGGACCATTTAATATCCATTCAGCTGAATGTCAGTAGAGTCCCTGGCTGCTACACAAGTAAGCTGCCATATAGAATGAATTCTACCATCAGCATCATAAAAAGATGCAAACTCTGAATGCTGCTAAAGTATTTGGATAGCACATGTTAGAAAACTAATACTTTTTGTCTAAGCTTTAAGCCATATAACAGCCTCGTTTTAGCCTACCATGGAATAGCCTAGCAAAGATTTAACACTCAACAGATATGACTTTACATAATCCTCTGACTGCATGACTTGTATTTTATTACAACCACACAGAAGAAAATATAGAATAACTACAAAACAGCATCTCGTAGCTTACAAACACAGAATACTCTGCATAAGATGTGAGTGCAGCCCTTCCCATGCTGCAGCTAGTCAGCTGTAGGAAATCAAGTCAGCCATAACAGCTTTGGCTAGGGGCTCTAAGCTTGGTCAACTGCTTTTTAAAATCTATTTGTTCCCTGTGTATTGTGATGGGCCAACACTTCTTCAAAATGTACATGGCAACTGTAATTGGTTTATAGCATGTAATACTTGGGCATTAAGCCAGGGTTTTCCAGAACCCTAGGCAGTCCAGACATTTAACAGTCCTAAAGCCACAGTTTATAACACATTAAAAATTTAAAAAAAATTCCATCAGGAAGGATTTGTATTTGTGGAGAATACTAAAGATGGAAAATAATCAAGAATTTCCTTGGCTCCTTGTTATCTACTACTAGCACAAACAATATGATCACAAATCTGATGATTCTGATCAATGTAATTACAAAGCAAATAATATTGCCGATACTAGTGAGCAGCAAAGTCAGCTTTCACAACATCTCAATTTTGCACTTTCAACTGTTAAAAAACTGCCATTCAGATAATTCAAAATTTATCAAATTTGAAATATGAAGAAAAGTGAAACTGTAATATGCACTGTATCTACTATAATACACTGTACTACTGTAACACAGAGAGGCAACACATTGATAAAATGCATATAAAGATAAAACAAGCGGTCAAAGTAATTTGACAAAGACTGCACCGAATGACCCCGTGCACATGGCACACGGTGTACACTGCATGCACTGCTGCATGATAGACAGACACTGCAAACATCGGTAAGAATAGTCAGCATTCTCATTCATTCAACGCAGCCTAAAAACTAGCAATAAAACAAAATGAGATTCATAATGAACAATAAACTTGTCAGTTAACGAATTACAATGCAGGTATGAATCAAACTTACACAAGTTTTAGGCTAAGGTAATTTATTTCTGCTGAACTTCTGTAACAAAACGTCTAAACTACAATGTGCAGGTGCTGTCTGGAGTCTGTAATGGTGGACATTCATTGTGCGCTGCACTTTGTGCCGCGGAGTTTGTTTGAGTAGTCAAAGAAATACCTTCAACATCATAATCACCACAACACAATCTATCCCATGGCAGAAATCCGCAAACGTATCCTGTTTGTGACGGAAAAGAAATCATTAAACATTAAACATATCCATCACATCTTGGAACCTCCATCATGGGCTGGTTCTTACAGTTACCGCCTAAATGTGAGATTAATCAATCATAAGGACAGTGCAGTTCTCAGTTCTAGTGGCAAGAAGTGAAGGAAAGATTTCGTGAAAGACCCATGGAAAACCCTATTGAGGATCAATAGTAAGAGTGCATGCGGCCTTCAGAAACTAAAAATATATGCAGAATAGACACAAAAATATAACTCAATGACATTCAGGTGACGGGTAATCCATACTTACATCACATATAACACGTTCAGTAGGTGGGTTCAGGAAGCCAAATTTTGGAGTATGTTTTGTAACAGCTTTATATAGAACTAAGTGAAAGGTAAGCTTACAGCAAAACAAATGTTGTGAAATCCACAAGTACAAACAGCAAGATAACTGTTTTGTTTGACTACTCAGACAAACTCCCTTCACCGCACAAAGTGCACAGTGCACAATAAATGTCCACCATTACAGGCTCCAGACAGCACCAGCACATTGTAGTTTAGATGTTTTGCTGCGGAAGTTCAGCAGAAACTACAGATAGCTGAAATAATACTATGGCATCATGGGAAAGAGTTAGGCGCTGCATGATCTGCCGCTAGTGCATGCTACCCGATTTTGTTGAGCCACTGTCTGTGCCTGCAGGGCCGTACTTGGGATCACTCCAGTCGCCAACCTGACGTGCCGTCTTGTACTTGAGTAGCGATGTCTTGTTGTAGATCGGCAGAAGTTCGTTGGCATCGCATGGAAATACCTTCAACATCATAATCACCACAACACAATCAATCTCATGGCAGAAATCCACGAACATTTCCTGGTTGTGACGGGAAACACAGATCATTGAACAAACAGTTTGTCATAAAATAAACACATTAATGCAGGACTTGTGATAAATCACTGGTATGCTGATACAAGGAGTAAAGCATCGCACAAGCAACCAAGTTCAACTCATGGCCACAGTCACACAGTGCAAGTGCAATAATAACATCTTCAACACATTATTATACAAAAAAGGCAAAAAGTAGTACCACATCCAGATATCTAAATACAAGCCTGGGAAAGTTAATGGCTGCTGTTGACAACCATTTCTGATTAATGTCACCTATAGCTTACGCTTAACAATCACCAGTAGTAACTATGCTCATACCAAGAATGGAATTAATTTTACCATTTACACAGAAGAAAACCATATTAAGATAAGTAAAATATAAAACCAAGTTACTGGCTATAATACACAGATGTTAGCTACTGGTTCAAGCATGACATAACAGAATATTAGCAATTTGACAAGATGGACACAAACCTTGAGAAATATGGTGGCATCAGTACCATACCCATCTACAGAAGTCAGTGATAAATCTCCATTAAAATATTTTGCATAGAGCCGAGACAGAGGTAGACCATAGCCATAGCCAGCCTGCAAAAAAATCAGCAGTTCCAGTTACTCTGCTCTGTGTGGCAAAGCAAGTTGCAACCTCTTATTACCTGAGTAACTTTGTCAATCAACGTTCTTGTTCGATAATTTTTGCAGTATGACACCTAAGTGAATTCCTCCTTTGTCAAATTAAGAAGAACCAGAACCAGTTTAGACATTTGCTGCCAGTATTAGTAAGGTTTAACATCACACATTATACGTTATTCTGAAACTGAAAATGGTCTCCACAGCCAATCACATTACTGGAGTAGAACCATTCAACCTCAAAAAATACAACACAAAAACCTGAACAACACAGACTAGAGCTGGGTCAATATCGCCTTTGCCAACGTCGATAGTCACTGGTATTTCCGAATCTAAAATATCAGCGATATTGATATCAATATTCTCTACTGCAGCCTACTCATACTGTAAACTGTAAAAGTGTCTAATGTCTTTCGCTTTTGACTTTGGAGAGCACACAGCATCATCAGCATAGTCTACGACATCCACGGTGTGGCACTCTAAGTCGTAGCAAAAGACGATGCCAAGTGTCAATCAACTTTTGGTTTGGTTTGGTTAGAGATGTAACAATGTTGATACATTTGCCATATGAGATACCCAATGTGACTTATGTAATTATGTGTCTTAGGGATAAACCAGATTCGACATTTGCAGGATTCTGGATATCGGATTTTACCGGATTTTGCTTACCAGATTTCGGATCCAGATTTTGTACTCGTATCTAGTATGAAATGCTACATGCACTAATTAGGGATGTAAACAAACTTTGAACATTCGATGTTCAAAACAGACTGATCGACTTTGCTGGCCTATAATGGATAGATTGCTAGTAGCAGCTCTTCGTCTAGTCCACAGCAGTAAACTGCAAGCTGCTATGAGCCTCCTATTGTTCATGATGTGAAGCACCTGCTGATATGTTCAGCCTTTGATCAGCCGTGCTGCTGGTGGAATCTCCAACAATTCTCAAAATGTGTACTTAGGCCCACATCGACGGCAACAGTAAACCGTGGGAACAATGGTCACCTGGGTGGTAGGTAACCACAGGCTAATTGTTGTGAGAAGACAGGAGTCGGGTGAGGACGAGATGAGCGAACTGCAGATCCACCGATTTTTTTGGATCCGTGTACTGACTGCGGATCTACTGCTATTTGTGCACACAAAGCTGCCTGCTCAGTCGGGCCTGCCCACCCCCACTCCCCCAACACTACATCCCCTGCCCTCAAATACCACATTTTTAAGCCTAAAATAATCCCTGGGATGCCCCGGAACTACCCTGAAAATCTGGAGGCAAATACCCTACCGTTCCCGAGTTAACATACACACATACACACAAAGCACCTCATATATACCTAGAAGAGTCACCTTATATATAAAAGTCACTAGGTCCAAAGTATTATAAGCACATTATAAAGAAATGCATTATCCAGGTGACTAATACAGTTTGTCATTTTGTAATAAAGGTTGATGCAAGGAGTAGGCATATGACACGGACTGACTGTGGACCCAAGATTGCATGACCTTGACCATTGCTGTGGAAGCGGATCACCGATGAAAACTGTGGGCTGAAAATTCAAGGATCCACACCTCTCTCATTCAGTAGGCACAGTGGCAGTGGCCGTCGGTGGGTCACAGCCCTTCACCCCTCCCACTCACTCACTCACTCACTCACTCAGTACAACTGTAAACTGCAACAGAGTGAATGAACTGAGGAAGCTGCTGTGCCTGTGAAGTGTGTAGTTATAAACTGATGTTCACAAAGACTTCCATCTCTTGGTCTCTCTTGAGTGGGCACAGCATGTACCTGCCATCACTTGCAGACTGGTGTTCAAGCGTCCGTATATCACTAGTTAGCTCGCCTGTGCTACATTACGAGTACTGAAAATGATTTGGGAATTCGTTCTGATGTGCATTTGCTCTGACGGGATGTTCCCAACGCAGTGTGTGTGTGCACGATTGCATGAGGTGTGTGTACAATTCAGTTATGGAGAAAATTTATGATAAATAACCACTTAAGTTTGTATTTTGACCACTTTTTTGATCGTGTTTTCGTGTGTTTATTGTCAGATTCAAGATTCCGGAAATTGTGGGATTTGGCAAAACACGGTCAGATTATCCGGCACTGCTGGAATCCAGTACATCCCTAATGTGTATAGTTAAACAGTCGGAAAAAGTATAATAAAATATCAAAAATTACCAATATTTCAGTTGTCCCCGACACGATATCGATATATCGAAAAAAGTGCTGATACCAATACGATAATATCGATATCAGCAATATACTGTTGATATTTCGATATATCAACCCAGCTCTAACACATACAGAAAAAACTACAAACTTATATAAAACTAAACTTAATGGAACTTAAGCCTCTTTAGGTGTTTTTACACCACTGGCGCAGGATAGACTATGTCAGAGTACATGAAGGTTGCATGAAATCGAGAGTTATCATCGCGCACTTAGCAACTCTGCACTTTATCCACTGGGACGGTGATCTGTCGGGTACTTACCAATGGTGTGTAGTGGAGAGCTTCCGGCGAAGGAGGCCGTGGAGCTGTAGAATACATGTAGTTGAAGAGATTGTGAATTTCACTGCGCGGAATACCGCCACCCTGATCTGAGATCTGAAACATACAGTCGAAAATCACAGTATGTACATCATGCACATCAAATCATAACAGCGAACATGTTGACATTTGACTGACTAAGTAATAATACCTTACAAATGGAAAACATTGATAAAATTGATGAAAAGCCAATAATGAAAATAATGCAATTCAGAAAGCAGTGACAGCAATGATAACCTTGATTATAATGTCTTCATGGCCTTTACATATCAGTATTTTAACCTTCGGCAGTTCCGTGGATTCACTGTGAAACTCGACAACAGCTCTCAGAGCGTTCTGTGGCATAACAACACACACAAACTAACATGGCCATAAAAATGTCAATACCACACTTTGTGGTCATAGCCTCCTGCTGTACTGGCCTTGATCTTGTGTGCCTTGGCCTCGTGGTCTGCAGTTAATAAATTTCTCCTACCAATGCAATGAACTAGCAAGACTATCGGACCCTCAAGTCACTTAACATCTTCACTTCACCATTTTCAGTGTGCTTTACGAACTCAGTTTCTGCATTTGTAAATACATGCCTTCAGCAATTCAAAGAGAATGTGGTAGAGATGTGATGGTACGTAAGTCATCACAATACGTCCTTCACCTTGCGAAGTCTTGTCATAACCTGCCACACAATAGTTACAGTGAAAAGGTGCCTGCAGCTGTTTGTTTTTGACTCAGTGGTATATTGTTAAAAAATTAAACAAGAGATGTAATAGTTTGGTTGCATTATGCAATATAAATTTTATAATAAATCTTCCTTGCAACAATGTACTAAACCTATAGCATTTCACGAGGCTAAACTGCATTTTCTCTGATACGACATAATCATCACACTTGCAGCTACACAATACACTATAACAAGTGACGTTTCATTACATTAAATAGTTCAACTTCATCTAAGGCCTTTGAGAGATCACCAGCTAACTTAAGTGCATGCCAGAAGTAACCATTAAAACAGTGTACACATTTGTACAATATGCATAAAGATTAAATTCAACAAATATTTTTGGTCACTATATAAGAGTAATTTTAAACTAGAATTTCAAACTTTGTTTAAGTATGTTGTAAATAGATTGGGGCACTGCAGTATTACATGTCGACACAAAATTTAACAAAGTGCAGGCCGACCCAGTCCTCGCTCGACCAGGACCTGGCCTGCAGGCTTTATCGGGCCAAGCTGCCCCACCCCAGAAAACCCGGTGATATGCTCATCTCTACTGAGAATTCACACTAACCATTATGACATATGATATCACACTGTGGGGATGTGTTGTAATAGTTTTCACACAGGAACCGCGCACTGTCATATGCATCTGTAGCATCACAATAAACACCAATCATCACGTGATCGTCAGCGTAGCTTTGGCCATGCATATGCATTGTTGAATAAGCGACTTCACTGATTTTCTTGATCTATCAGTTCATTTTATATCACAAATACATGACAGAAAATCAATACAAAATATATGAGCATCATCCTCACAGTGAACTGCAGCTGTCAACTTCAGATATTTTGCAGTTTACAAATCGTTTTGACAAAAATAGCATTATTACCCATTCAAACCCCTAACCAATCACCAAGTTTTTACCTTAGAACCTCACCTGTGCCAAGAATTTTATTTACAACTGTTCAAAAGTAATCACAGACATACGACAGATCTTCATATGACAACAAAAACAAACTGTTAGATAAATGTTTTGATGTATCAGTAGCCATGATCCGAATTGACTAAGAAGACATGCGCCATCTCAGCAATAGCTGAGCTCTTTGTTACAATCAAAATAAATTATCACACAGTCTAAGCCACTACATTTGATTAAATTCACGAAAATATACAGAAATTTTATGGCAAGACTCGTTGGCATGATTAGTATGCAAATGCATCACAAAACAGAAATAACGAAACAAAGACAGATTTCAGCTAACAATACTGAGTACATGCCTTCAGTTACAAGGAGAACATCGCAGGCTGGATCAATGCAGCCAATGTGACGTGGATGGTTATCATCGTCAGAAAACAGCAGCACTGCAAAAATGTCACTAACTAACTAGATTCAAACACACATATAACTACTGAACTGATTAACTACATCTAATGCAAAAAGTTTACAGTAAATGGATATGGACTACAAAATAATTTATTTCACCTTTCCACTTGTACTCAGCTCAACTGGACTTCATACGCATCGCGTAATTTGCGAGAATTTTTCTAACGTTTTTATTGCTTGACTGATACAGGCTACTGGATTGGTCTAATGAACATCAATTATCTATATCTATAAGAAAGTGCTCCTGCATCGTATTAGGTAATATCGACACCAACGACGTTCGTTACAGTGATAATGGCCAACCTGTTGACACTGTGAGCGAAGTGCGTGACCTTGGCGTTATAGTTGACTCCTCTCTCAAGTTTAACTCGCATATCAGCTATATTGTTGCGAAAGCAAATTCTCGTGCATCCCT
>Ga0126335_1000998_pt1 | contig 15040 bp, 10 predicted proteins | sample OlaspJWI45metaG_FD_108409 | JGI IMG/M metagenome (GOLD analysis project Ga0126335, IMG submission 108409) | Marine gutless worms symbiont microbial communities from Oahu, Hawaii - Olavius sp. 1 OAHU.JWI-45 metaG | ecosystem: Host-associated > Annelida > Digestive system > Unclassified | place... | reverse complement strand
TAAAGTGCGCTAAAGTGCCTAAAGTTGAGGAAACGCTGCCGCGTTGTCCATTATATCCTTTAAAGATTGAGCTGAGCGACTCCTTAAATCCAATATCTAAAATCCGAATTCCAAAATTGATACGATCCTGAAGCTTGAATCCTGCAACCAATAAGAGTTCTGTGATCGGCAATGAGGAGCTACCCAAGGTGCACCCTATCATCACAGCCATTCGAGAAGATCTACGTAAAGCTATCGGGTGGGTCCTGCGTGATTACTCCTACACCAACCCGCAATGGGTAAAACAGTTTGTCGCCAGGCATTCGGACTTGCTGTCAGGCTTGAGCAAAAGAGAGGCCTTGAAGCAGATCAATCGGTTGGTAAAAACGAACGCCGACAGGGAAAAATAATTGGGGATGTTGGATATTCGATTTTGGATCTTGGACCAAGCATCCAAAGCACAGTTTTTTTTGCAACGGACCACGGACGACTGACAAACGACGGTGCCCAGGGCACCTACCTACGGTCTGACGGCTCGCACCGCACCGCAGGCTTTTATATCCTTTTGGCGGCGCTTGAATACTTTTTCCTTTTTTGTGGTCACGACCAGTGCCTGGCGGTGATATCCCCGATCAAATCTTTCCGATGTCCAGTACCAATCGGTAGCGTTCAGTGGAAATGATTGATTGGTTTTATAAATACTTGCCAGTTCACTGCCCAGAGGGATGCGCCAGTCGGTGTAGCCGCCAAGTTGCAGATCGGCAACATAATTAGAGGCGCTGGCGAAATCCTGGCAGCCGCCCAGCTTCGCCCTTGAGTCGAGCAGGGCCCAGACCAGCCCGGTCTGTGTATCCGTAAATGTACCGTCACCGTTGACCAGGTAGCGCCCGCCGGATTGTTCAACCTGGGCCATCATATTTTTCAATTCGTTCTCCAGTCGCATTTTCTCCTGCTGGGCCATTGCCTGCCGTTTTTGCTGCACCGCTTCGGCATGCTGCTGCCGGTTATAGCGATATTCACTCTGGAGCCGGTTAAGAATGGAATTGGCCTCACCCAGAAACGGTCCCATTGGATTCTGCTGGAGATACATTTGCAGGTAATTGATTCGCTCAGCAACGTTAAATTCTTTGTTTTTTTTTTCTGAAGGCGGCCACCTTTTCCCATTCGGACAATCTGCTGATTCTTCGTTCCAACCGGGAAATGTCATCTTTTATTTTTTTGATATTGGCCGTATCCGGGTTCTGCTCCAGGTAATCAACCAGGATCTTTTTAGCATCCAGGTAGTTGTCCCCCACCTTGGAAACTTTTGCCAGCAGCTTGTTGAAAGCTTTCTTATCCTCCAGCTCCCATTTGATATATTCAATTTCCTCAGCCCGATAGTCGCGACTGAAGTAACTTAAAAAATTATTGCACAATGTCAAACAGGAATCCCAATTTTGAACCTGATCACACTGAACGGTTTTTTGCATCAGGAGCCTGTAATATTCATCGCTCATTTCGGATATGAACGTTTCAACCTTGCGTTTGTATCTTCCATTCGGATGCTTCAGCAAGTACCCCAGGTAGGCCTCGATACGGTTGTCATAATCCAACCGCACGGCATCCTCCAACTTTTTATAGTCAACATCGTCTATCAACTGCGGAATGCTGGCCAACCGGTCCTGTATTTCGGCGGTATGCAATCCGATCGGATATTTGTCTATATATCCCTCGAAAAGTTCTTGGGCTATAACTTCATAGTTTTCATCGACGGGCAGCTGATCTACTTCCGCCACAAGGATGGAAAAATCCTGTTCTTCTATCTGAGACTGTATGGCTTCGATTTCTTTTTCGACCTGGTCCGAATATTCAGATTTGGCGCTGCTCTCAAAATACGCTGTCAGCATTTCATGCTGTCGCATCAGATCTTCTTCTTGATTTACTTCGGCCATCAGCTGTTCAAAATTAGATTTATGCGTCCTTGCTTCGAGCACATGCAGCGCAAATTTTCCGCCCACGATAAGCAACAGAACCGTACACAGGCCGAAGGCCAGAATGGGTTTCCACGGCCCGCTCTTTGATTCCTGGGCGGCTTCTTTCAGTGCATCATAGCGGTCGTTGGTAATTGCATCCGATGATTTGCGGCGGCGAGATGCCGCACTGGCGGTAACCGAATTTGGCTTCGCTTCGGAGCCAATTTCTTTAGGCTGTGTTTGCTGGGCCCGCAGCGTCCGCAGTCGGAGTGCCTCGACCAGTATTTCCATCAACGATTGATTGATCTTGTTCTGGTCCTTTTCCGTGGCGTCCAGAATTTCGATCTCGGTATCGTCCCAGCTGATGATCCGGTATGCCGCCGCTCGATTGCGCAGATTCCCGGTGGCGGCGTCGATCAACTCACCGTTGCAGAGATATAAACTACCGGTTGATTCTCCGGCCTTGACTTCGAGCGAACAGGTCATCTTTTCCAATTCAGCCATCTGCAAAAAGGACGGCAGACTGATGCCATTCACCCGGCTTTCACCTGATTCCAGCTCATTGAACACGTTTTCATTCAATGCCCGGGTTTTAGCCAACTTTTCGAGGTTTTCAAAATCCTTGTTGGACATTTTATTGCCGCAGTATCCCAGATGGACCGTGATATTATCCGGGACTTTCGTCCAGGGCCACAAAGCGCCATAATAAAAGCCGTTTTTGGTTTTTTTCATAAACAGCGCTTGTTCATCCCGGATGCCGCGCAAATATTTTATCGACGGATTCAGGCGCAGCGTCACTGGCATGGGCTTGCCGGCCGGTTTTTTGGGTGAACCGAAAAAACCCTCCAACTCTTTGCCAAGAGTCTGGATATCGCGCCCCTTGGAAACGGCCTGATAGAGACTGCGGGTAACATCGTAGGGGACTTTGCTCATATCCGGCAGCGTATCAAGCAACTCTACCATGGTCAAAAAGTCCCTGGTTATGTTGATGCTGATTTTTAGATCCAGCAAATCCTTGCTGTTGGTTTTTGATACATCCGTAGCGGTAGTCGCGGACATCTGTGACTCTCCTTAATCGTTCGCTTGAACAGGCACCTCAAACCCGGGCGCAAACCAAACTATTGAGGCACGGTCGTACCTCGCACCAAATCCTGCCCGACGGTAAATTCCAGCCACCTTTCTCGAAGAGCGGAATCGATGTTGAATGGACAAAGTAATTTATGTTGATGCGTACACCGCAGCATATGCGTGCAAAGGCTCAAACTGTTGCCGATCCTGCCCGGTTAACCTCAAAGATTTGCCATCATCTTTGCCTGAAAAAGCCCGTTTGAGGTAAATACCTGATTCGCCATGGAAAACAACGATGCGCGGATATTAACAGGTAACATAATGCACCTGTAGACAGGAAAATACAGGTCAAATACGCCGACAGATTTGGGAGGTTTGGAAGTCTTCAGCCTCCGGCTCTGAAAAAATATGTCAGTATTCGTGCTCAAATTTAATTAAAATAGCCCGGTTTTAGGCAGATCGATTTAGTATTATTTTATAATACATTTGCTTTATAGTCAACAGGCTACCGCAAGGATACCGGCCTGAATTTCCCGTCTCTGAGCGGCAATCGGCGCCCGCACGGACCGACAGCAGTAACCCTGGCCCAAATCGGTCTGACCAGGGGGCATTTTCACTCACTCACACCGTAAAACCTCTATCGGTATATTTACAAATAACTTGATGCTCATTAGGCAACCCGATCAGTTGCCGGGTTTTTGATGCGACTCGATTGAACACGGCCAATTTCGGATTGCCGGCTGGTTGCCTTGATGTTGTATATTCGATGTCAGATTCTTGTCCGCCGTTGGTTTGCTGGATTGGGTCCGAAAAGCCTGTCTGTTTGAGCATATGGACATCTGATTTCGGTATCACCGGTTTTCAGGTTGCCGCCGGGGACCAGATCGTGGCACAATGCGGAAGGTCATTAATTAGTATGTTAAGGAGTTGATCATGCAGATTACCTTTTATGGCGCGGTACGGGAGGTGACCGGCTCGATGCATTTGCTTACAACCGAGTCGGACCGAATTTTAATGGATTGCGGTTTATTTCAGGGGAAACGTAAAGAAAGCGAGGCAAAAAACCGAATATTGCCCTTCGATCCTCAAATTCTGACCAACGTTGTTCTGTCGCATGCCCATATCGATCATAGCGGCCGGATTCCACTGCTGGCCAAACACAATTTTAACGGCCGTGTCATCTGCACCCGCGCAACGGCCTCAGCCTGCGAGTACCTGCTTCCGGACGCTGCCCATATCCAGGAATCGGATGCGGCCTACCTCAACTATAAAACATTGCGCGGGGTTCTGAGCCGGATGAAGCCGGGTCATTTGAAGAAGATCGGACTGCCCCGTGATACAGCCCATGTCAAAGCACTGCTTAAAAAAAACCGGCATAAGGTCGATACCGAAACCATTGACAGGCTGATTGACAGCCTGCACCTCGAAAAAGTGCAGCCGCTTTACACCAACGAAGAAGCCTCGCAGGCACTGGCCGCCTTTGATGATTTGCCCTACCACCATCCGGTCAGCATCGGCCGGGACATCACCTGCACTTTTTATGATGCCGGGCACATTCTCGGATCGGCCATCAGCATCATCAAAACCCGGGAAAACGGCGCGAACAAGTCTGTCTGCTACACCGGCGATATCGGCCGCTTCGACAAACCGATCATCAATGATCCGACCCTGGAATTCGCTCCGGCGGACTGCGATGTGGACCTGATGATCATGGAAAGCACCTATGGCGACCGCAGCCACGAACCGGTGAAGGATTTAAAACCATTGGTCAAGAAGGTGCTCGATGAAACCGCGGACCGCGGCGGTGCCGTCCTTATTCCGGCTTTCGCATTCGGACGGACACAGGAACTGCTCTATGTGCTGCACGAATTATACGCGGCCGGTGAAGTTAACCGGATTCCGGTTTATGTAGACAGCCCTCTGGCAATCAAATTAACCCGGGTTTTCGGAGAGCATCCCGAAGTCTACGATGCGGAAACCCATGCCACATTTCTCAAAAACGGCCTGAATCCGTTCCTTTTCAATCAGATACACTTTGTAGCCAGTGTCGAAGACTCGATCGCCCTGACACAGGAAAAATCGCCCCATATTGTTTTGTCCGCCTCGGGGATGTGTGAATCCGGCCGCATACTGCATCACCTGCGTCACAAGATCCACAATCCCAACAATACCATACTGATCGTCGGATTTATGGCCCAGCATACCCTGGGCAGGCGAATACTGGAAAAAGGTTTGGAATATGAGGCCTCCGGCAGGGTCGGGCCACCGCCGCTGCTGCGCATTCTAAACAAGGAGTATCCGCTGAAGGCCCGTGTGGTTCAGATAGGCGGATTCAGTGCCCACGGCGATAAAATTGAAATGATGCGTTTCCTTGAGCGTTCCAACCTGAACGTTAAAAAAATCGCCGTTGTTCACGGTGAGCCGGACCAGGCCCTTGCCTTTGCCGGACATCTGCGAGATAAAGGGTATTTAGCTGAAGTGCCCAAGCGGGGCGAAACGTGGAACGTCTAATGCCCAATCACAGGCGGCAGCTTATGGCCCAACACGGCGTTCTCAGCATTTTATAATCCTCGACGTAGCTTGCTACGCCTCCGGTTACAAAATGCCTGCGGCCTTGTGTTGAACCATAATCTACCACATGTGATTGGACATTAAAGAAATATTTCTTATACTTCCGAATAGTCTAAATACCTGAACGCGCAACAATTTGAAATCTTACAATTCGTTTTAAAATGAGGAGTATTGACTGCATGAATCGCTTTTTGCTGGTTGATGTGGGTGCCGGTACGATGGACATCATGTATTATGATCGGGCTGCCGGTTTGAACTTTAAGGCCGTTGTCAAATCTCCAGTTCAAACCGTCGCCGAAGATATCGCCCGAATTCCCGGTAATCTGGTGGTCACCGGAGGTGAGATGGGGGGCGGTCCGGTTACGGATATTCTGAGAGAGCGGGCCGCAAAGGACGATGTCGTTATGAGCCGTCCGGCTGCTGCAACCCTGCATCATGAAGTAGATCGTGTAGAAAGCTGGGGTATTCGCGTTGTAAGTACGCGGGAGGCAGAAAAACTTCGGAATGATGCTGGTTTTACCGCGACGACCATCAGCGACATAGATGTCGGACGCATTGAAGCTATTGTGAGGGGTTTCGGGGTGCCTTTTCAATTCGACGCCGTCGGAATATGCGCACAGGACCACGGGGTGCCGCCCGCCGGTCGATCCCATCTGGAATACCGGCATAATCTATTCAAAAAAGTTCTGGACCAGGCCCCCACACCGGACAGCCTTTTATACGATCGAGCCCGGATCCCGGAAACCTTCAACCGGTTGACGTCCATCGGAAATTCCGCGGCCGAATTGCCGGCCGATCAAATTTTTGTAATGGACAGCGGCATGGCCGCCATCCTGGGAGCATCCATGGACATTCTGGCCAATGACCATCGCCGCTACGTGGTTCTGGATGTAGCCACATCCCATACCGTTGCCGCGGCCATAATCGAAAATGAGCTGGCCGGTTTTTTTGAATACCACACCCGCGACATCACCTGCGAAAGGCTGGATGAATTGCTGCCGCTGCTTACCGAAGGCAAGCTCTCGAATCGACAAATTCTCGACGAAGGCGGCCACGGTGCTTACGTTCGAAAGTCTTTCCCGTTCTCTTCAAACGGATTGATCCTGGCAACAGGCCCCAAACGCCGCCTTGTCGAGCAATCTCGCTTACCGATCACTTTCGCCGCACCCTGGGGTGACAATATGATGACCGGCTGCGTGGGACTTCTGGAAGCCATCCGTCGTCACAGGGGACTGGAACCGATCGTGTATATTTAATCCTTCGGTCAAAACATGGGATAGCATTGCCTGCCTGTTCGAACGTTATAACCTTTTAAGTATTGAAACTTGATACTGGAAAATCGAATCTTGGTATCGAAGTTGACAGCGGGATTTTATATACAACATTTTGTTTTATAGAATCAGGATTTGGTATTTATTCAGCTCATCCAACCAAACACGAATAGACATGTGAATAACGCTTTTCTGCGATGAAAATTATTAGATTCAAAATCTCTTATTTAGCGATCTTGTGTAATTGCGTGAAGAAATAAAAAAATCAGAAAGATTTCCTTGCCCCAGTTTTGAGTTTCAATTTTCCAGTTTCATTTTCTTGTCACTATGAGGTCAACATGACTGCTTTTGAAGGCTTTCCCAAAGAACTGCTTCGGTTCTTTGCGCAATTGAAAATAAACAACAACAAAGCCTGGTTCGATGCGCACCGGCCGGACTACGAGGCATTTGTCCTGGAGCCGGCCAAACAGTTTGTCGTGGCCCTGGGCGAAAGGCTGCAGGGAATCGCTCCGACCGTCCGGGCCATCCCGAAAGTCAACCAGAGCCTGTTTCGAATCAATCGAGATATCCGATTCAGTGCAGACAAGCGCCCCTACAAAACGCACCTGGGGCTCTGGTTTTGTGAAGGTACCCGCAAACGCATGGAGTGTTCGGGTTTTTATTTTCATGTTGAAGATAAAAAACTGATGCTGGGCACCGGCATGCATGTATTCCCCCGGCGTTATTTACCGATTTACCGCGAAGCGGTGGTGGATAAAAAATCCGGACCGGATTTAATAAAGGCAATCGAACAGGTCTCGAAAAAAGGATATCCGGTGGGTGGAAAACACTACAAACGACTGCCGCGTGAATATGGATCGGATCATCCCCGGGCTGATCTCCTGCTATTCAATGGCCTGTTCGCCTCCATAGAAATGCCGGTTGCAGATGCCCTTGGTAATCCGAAAATTGTCGATATGGCTTTCAATCACTACCGCGGCATGCTGCCGCTGCATGCCTGGCTAAAAGCATACGTATCCGATCCCGCTGGGTAGTCGCGTTATCGGCATCAGATAGCTGTTCAGATTACAGAAAACAATTCTATCCCAAACTTCGCACAACGAAAGTAATCCTATGAGCGAAGAGCGTGCCTTGCGTAAACTCAGAGCTGTCCTCAGTGCAGATGTTAAAGGATTTAGCCTTCTCATGCAGGCCGATGAGGTCGCAACTGTTCGGACCTTAAAGACTTATCGCGAAATCATAACGTCTGTTATCCTGGAATATCGCGGTCGGGTTGTGGATTCTCCGGGAGACAACATGCTGGCTGAGTTCGCCAGTGTCGTCGATGCGGTGGAGTCCGCTGTGGAAATCCAGAAGAAACTCAAAGCAATGAACGACAAACTTGCTGAAAACCGCAAGATGCAGTTCCGTATTGGGATCAATCTTGGCGATGTTATTGATGACGGCGAAAGGATTTACGGTAATGGAATTAATATTGCCGCCCGGATAGAGAGTTTAGCAGAGGAAGGGGGGATTTGCATCTCTGGAACTGCGTTTGACCAGATCGGGAAAAAACTCCCCCTCAGTTATGAGTCTATGGGCGAGCAGCGCGTGAAGAATATCGAAATGCCGATACGCGTGTATCGTGTTCTGATGGAGCCGAAAGTCGCCGGTGTGGTAATCGGGGAGGAGAAAGAAAAACCGACAAGGTTGCAAAGAGTTATCCTGTTTGCGGCGATTGGTCTGGTCCTAGCAGGCCTAACCGTGGCATTTTGGAATCTTTACTTACAGCCTGCCCCGCCTTCAGAAAAGCTTGCCTCCAAACCAAACATCACAGACCCGTTATCGGAGAAGCCCTCAATCGCGGTGCTGCCTTTCAAAAACCTCAGTGGCGATCAAGAGCAGGAATATTTCAATGATGGAATCACCAACGATATCATCACTGACCTTTCGAAATTCAGCGAACTGTTTGTCATCGCCAGCAACTCGGTATTCGTCTACAAGGGCAAACCGGTAAAGGCCCAGCAGGTGAATCAGGAACTTGGCGCAAGATATGTTCTGGAGGGCAGTGTCCAGCGAGCGAGGGAAAAGGTGCGCATCAATGCCCAGCTTATTGATGCTCTGTCCGGGCATCATATTTGGGCCGAGCGCTATGACCGGGACTTGAAAGACCTTTTTGCTGTACAGGATGAAATAGTGCAGACGATCGTAGCAACGCTCGCTGTCAAGATCGATGCTGAGGAGCGTGCGCGTGTCATGCGCAAAGATACGCAAAACCTGGAAGCGTACGATTATGTTTTGCGCGGACGGGAGTTCTACGCACGCGCTACACGGTCCGCAAATATTCAGGCGCGCCAGATGTTTGAAAAAGCGATCAAGCTTGACCCGCGCTACCCCACCGCCTATGTCGGGTTAGGTACAAGCCACTTGCGTCACTTTGCTTACGGTTGGACGGAGTTTGCCAAACAGTCACTGCAGCAGGCACATTATCTTGCTCAAACGGCTTTGAGCCTGGATGAGAGCAGTGCGTCCGCGCACGCTTTGCTTGGAGCAGTGTACCGTTTTCGGATGCAGTATGACCTGGCCATCAAGGAATACGAACGAGCGATTGAACTCAACCCCAACGATGCGAATAGCCACGCCGAACGCGGAGCAATAATGAATTACAGCGGTCAAACCGATCAGGCCGTTGAATCACTTGAAACCGCCCGCCGCTTCAATCCGCATATGCGGCCAAGCGATTACATGCAGCTGGGACTGGCCTATTACCTCGAAGGGCGATACGACGGCGCCATAAGTGTACTGGAACGGGGGATTGGTTGGTATCCCGATAACGTATTCATCCATATCCCGTTAGCAGCTACCTACGCTCAGGCAGGCCGACTCGAGGACGCCGCACGTGTCGCGGTGACCGTGCGCCGGCTCCATCCGTTTTTCGAAGTAGACAATTTCGGTACCGCCTTCATTAATCCGGATGATCGGGCCAGAATCGCAGACGGTCTTCGTGAAGCTGGACTTTAGCCCGAACGTTGCATGAATTCGTTTCACCAGGGCCATGAAAACCTCCGTTTGGTGCAACATCCGGGAAAGCTGTCTCGAAAGGATCTGTTTCGATTCATATCAAGCTTGCCATCAAAGATGGTCCGCGATTCTGGATCGGCCGCTGTTAATATGCCTTTGGCCGGATCGTTTCAAACTTTCTTTGAAACTTGACTGTTCGTACTTATTCATTTATTTCAAAAGATTCCAATATTAAAGAAGTGAGAACAAGGAGAACCGACATGAAGCTATCGACGCGAAGCCGGTACGGCACGCGCATGCTGCTCGAGATGGCCCGCCATTACAATAAGGGACCGCTGCAGCTGGGAGAGATTGCAAGGCGCCAGGATATTTCTCTGAAATACCTGGAGCAGATTATCAGGCCCCTTAAAAAGGCCGGCTACATTTCCAGCCGTCGTGGCCCCAAAGGCGGCCACATGCTGAACAGGGCGCCGCAGAATATAACCGTCGGTGAGGTCGTTGCCGTGCTGGAAGGCGGAACCAGCCTGACAGCGTGCTCTGATATGCCCCAAACCTGTGATCGCGTGGATGAATGTCTGACAAGAGTTCTGTGGATCGAAGCTGCCAATGCCGTTTTCGAACATCTCGGGAAAATCACCTTCAAAGATCTTCTGGATCAGTCCGATCAATATTGTCAGCAACAGACCGCCCAAAAATGACATCAGATTGGTCCGATTCCATATTTCCTTGTCCGCAACTGTCGCCTGTGACCATTTGGGTCCGGACGTCTGCAACTGTCTCCGGCGCCTCCCACGGTAAATAGCTGAATCGTACATACAGGAGAAATGATGAGCAAATTCTGGAGTGAGTCCGTCCGCGAACTGAAACCCTATGTCCCCGGGGAGCAGCCCCAGGACACGCAGTATATCAAGCTGAACACCAATGAAAATCCCTACCCGCCATCACCCCGCGTCCTGGCCCGAATAAAAGATTTGGCCGATGAAAACCTGCGGCGCTACCCGGATCCGAACGGAATCGAGTTACGGGATACCATTGCCGATTATTTTGGGTTGCAGCGCAATAACATTTTCGTGGGCAACGGTTCGGACGAAATTCTGGCGCTCGCATTCTATGCGCTGCTCAAACAGCAACAACCACTGTTGTTCTCCGACATCACCTACAGCTTTTACGATGTCTACTGTAATTTTTTCGGGATCCGGTACCAACAGATTCCGCTGACCGAAGATTTCCGCATCGCACCGGAAGATTATCTGAGACCGAATGGCGGTATCATCCTGGCCAATCCGAATGCCTTGACCGGGCGATTTTTGGAACTGGCGCAGATCGAGAATCTGCTGAATCAGAACAATGAATCCGCCGTGCTTGTGGATGAAGCCTACATCGATTTTGGCGGTCAGAGCGCGGTGCCCCTTATTGAGCAGTTCCCCAATCTTCTGGTGGTACAGACTTTATCTAAATCGCGCTCTCTGGCGGGCCTTAGAGTGGGCTTTGCCGTTGGTGATGACCCGCTCATCGAGGGTCTGGAACGCGCTAAAAACTCATTTAATTCCTATCCCCTTGACCGGCTGGCACTGGCCGGGGCCAGCGAAGCCATCAGAGATGATGCCTATTTCAATGACACCCGCCGCAAAGTCATCGCGACGCGAAAGCAGGTCACCGCTGAACTTGAGAAACTCGATTTTAAGGTGATTCCCTCCCGGGCGAATTTTATCTGTATCCGCCATCAGCATGCGAATGCCGCCGACCTGTATCGGCAACTCAAAGCCAGAGGCATCCTGGTGCGCTATTTTTCGGCACCGCGGGTAAACAATTACCTGCGTGTAACCATCGGAACGGACGCCGAAATGCAGACATTTCTCAACACCCTGAATGAATTACTCCCTGATTAGAGCGTTTGTCAGATTTGACAAGTATTTATAACCCTCACCCGACCCCCTCACCTGCCCGACTACCTGCTGTACATTTTTACGATCTGTCTTATTTTATAAGTTCACAAATATGGATGCTGTGGTTCGTTAACACAGTAAAATCCTGAAATTATTTGATAATGATAAATCCCAAAACCATAAGGATATATAAATGAGCAAGCAAGAAAAAAAATCCGGTGGGACCGTTTCCGCCGATCAGGTTCAGCACCATAACGTCGATATCCCCAACCGGCTACCGATATTGCCGCTGCGCAATACGGTTGCCTTCCCGTTCGGCATGATGCCGCTGACCATCGGCATCCCCCGTTCGGTCGAGCTGATCGAAAATGCCCTTAAGGGTGATCGGCTGATCGGCCTGGTGGCAACCCGGTTTCCTGAATTGGAGGCACCCCAGCCAGGCCAGGTGTACGAGGTTGGAACCGTGGCCAAGGTGGAACATGTGACCCGATCCAAGGACAAAACCATGCAGGTGATCGTCCACGGGTTGGAGCGCTTTCGGGTGGAGTACTGGCAGTCCGACAACCCTTATCTGATGGCCAATGTCTCCCTGGCGCCCGACATCGTGGAAAAGGACGTTGAGCTGGAAGCCCTGCAGCGCAGCCTGCGGCGGCTGGCCCAGGAAGTTGTGACCCTGTCGCCCAATTTTCCAAAGGAAGCCGGCGAATATCTGAACCAGGTCAAAGATCCACGCTACCTGGCGTATCTGGTGGCCGGGGGGGCCGGATTGGAAATGAAAATAGGCCAATCCATCCTCGAAGAAAACTCGGTCAAAGAAAAAATGCGGATACTTATTACCCACCTGACGCGGGAAAAAGAAGTGCTGTCGCTGGGTGAAAAAATACAATCCGACGCCCGTGAGGAAATGACCAAGGCCCAGCGGGAGTATTTCCTGCGCCAGCAGCTCAAGGCCATTCAAAAAGAACTGGGTGAGACGGACGAGGACCAGTCGGAAATCGACGAATATCAAGATAAACTGGATGAAGCCCAACTGCCCGAAGAGGCCCGCAAAGAAGCCGACAGGGAACTTAAGCGATTAAAAAGCATGCAGCCCCAGGCAGCTGAGTATTCAGTTATCAAGACCTATCTCGACTGGCTGTCGGATCTGCCCTGGAATACTTCCAGTGACGACCAGACCGACATAGACCGCGCCCGATCCGTATTGGATCAAGACCATTACAGCCTGGAGGATGTTAAAGAACGCATCATCGAATACCTGGCAGTGCGTAAACTGGTCCAGGAACGGGGTATCGAATCCGAGCCGGGCCAGAAAGGGGCTGCCACAGAGGCCATGGGCGCCATTTTATGTTTCGCAGGTCCTCCGGGGGTCGGCAAAACCAGCCTCGGACAGAGTATCGCCCGGGCCCTGGGACGAAAGTTTACCCGTATGAGTCTGGGAGGGATGCGCGATGAAGCTGAGATCCGGGGGCATCGCCGGACTTACATCGGCGCCATGCCGGGTCGCATCATCCAGGCCATCAAAAGGGCCGGCACCCGCAATCCGGTTTTCATGCTGGATGAGGTGGACAAGATCGGCGTTGACTGGCGCGGGGATCCCAGCAGTGCCCTGCTGGAAGTACTTGATCCGGCGCAGAATCATGCTTTCCGGGATCACTATCTGGATGTGGATTTCGATTTGAGCGACGTGATTTTTATCACCACGGCCAACCAGCTGGAAACCATCCCACCCCCTTTGCGGGACCGCATGGAAGTTATTCAGCTGGACGGCTACACCGAGTATGAAAAGATACAGATTGCGATGCGCCACCTGGTAGCGCGGCAGATCAAGGCCCATGGGCTGCGTGAAGATGAGATCACCTTCACCGAAGACGCCTTGCGAAAAATAATTCAGGACTACACCCGGGAGGCGGGTGTCCGCAACCTGGAAAGGCAGATCGGCGCTTCCTGCCGCAAGAGTGTGGTCAAGATCGCCGGTAAAGAGTGGACTCATGTGATGATCACGCCCGAGCTCGTGCGCGAATACCTCAAAAGGGAAAAATTTGAATCGGAGCTCTCGGAAAACATTGAAATCCCCGGGATCGCCACCGGATTGGCCGTCACGGCCGTGGGCGGGGATATTCTGTTTATCGAAGCCACCGGCATGATAGGCAAAGGCAAATTGACCCTGACCGGTCAGCTCGGGGATGTGATGCGTGAAAGTGCCCAGATTGCCCACAGCTATGTTCGATCCAAAGCGGACATCCTGGGGATCGAGTCCGATCGCTTCGAAAAAACCGACGTGCACTTGCACGTGCCGGCAGGTGCGGTCCCCAAGGACGGCCCTTCAGCCGGCATCGCCATGGTCATGGCCGTGGCCAGTCTTTACAGCGGCAAACCGGTGCGCGGAGACGTGGGCATGACCGGTGAAGTGACCCTGCGTGGCCGGGTGCTGCCGGTGGGCGGCATTAAAATGAAAGTCCTGGCAGCCCACCGGGCGGGTCTGACCACCGTTATTCTGCCCAAACGTAATGAAAAAGACCTGGACGATCTGCCCGACGAGGTGCGCAATACCATGCTCTTCGTTCTGGTGGACCACATCGATGAAGCGTTGAAGACGGCCCTGACACCTGAAGGCCAGGATCAAAATGTGCCCGTCGGGGCTTAAATCCGACGTTTTGACAGGTTAGTCGATTTGGGCGGACAGTTCGGTCGAAAACGGTGACACCCTTTTGGACTGAATGCAGGGCCAAAATCCTATTTGAAACGCCCGGTTTAAGCTCTATACCGTTTGAGATTACTGACCAGCATGACAAAGCCCCCGCTGCTTTAATAAAGCAGCGGGGGTTTCATTTTTTATCGGACCACCGCCCTTAGCGCAGCTGTCAAAATTTTATTCCAACTCAATTGTTAATAGATACTGTGCAGGGGCGGGTTTCAAACCCGCCTGCGCAATACTTCGAATCCGTCAATAAAAAGCTGAGACAAAGCAATTCTGACGATTACAATAAATGCGGCACTCTCAAGTCCTCCCGTATGGCCGTCATATTGAAACCAGCGCTAATTTAGCGTAAAATATCCGGGTTATGATTCACCCGATACACAGACCAAACCGTTACCTATTTAGCGACCGCAAGGCCTCTAAATAAATAATTTCTCCTTTAAAACTTGTTTAGGTATATTGCAGGCAACACGATGGTAATTAAAATCTTATTTCATTGCTGTCCGGTTAACTTTTATTAAAAACACATAAATAATTGTAATAATTATTAATAATAAGAAAATTACCACTTGACGATTCAAAATTTACGACTAAGCGCTAAAAATTAACAGTTTG
>Ga0126335_1000997_pt1 | contig 15043 bp, 8 predicted proteins | sample OlaspJWI45metaG_FD_108409 | JGI IMG/M metagenome (GOLD analysis project Ga0126335, IMG submission 108409) | Marine gutless worms symbiont microbial communities from Oahu, Hawaii - Olavius sp. 1 OAHU.JWI-45 metaG | ecosystem: Host-associated > Annelida > Digestive system > Unclassified | place... | reverse complement strand
TCAAACGTAGTAGTCTATACTATACAGGCTACCGTTAAGTGTTGAAAGAGCCATGCTCTCATGATGTTGGTAGCAAGTTTCGGAAAGATGCCTCGTTTCTTCTGTTGTTTGTGTCCGTTTGTCTCCGAATCTTCGTCCGCTGTCCCGTCGCCCGACCCAATACTGTTGTCCAGACCATCACCTAGACAGACAGAGGACAGTCAGGGTCAGCGATGGGTCACGAACTGACAGCAGCAGTGAGTTCCACACGGTCGAACCACTCGCGCAACAGCGTCTTAGGCGTTCGGTGGCATCTGCTTGTTTGTTTGCTTGCTTACATAAGCCTTGGACCACAACTGAAAGTTTATTCTCGGAATGCATGTATTTAGAGCTTCATGCACAAAATAGGCCTACAGATCAATTCGTATGTCAAGGTCACTAAGTCAAGGTCAAGGTCGCAGCAGCAAAAACAAAAACCGGGTGGTACGCCTTCGATTGAAAGACAATCTTGTTCTATTACGTTTTTATTTTAAACACAAAATCGTATTTATCAACAAACTTTTTTGTTTTAGCGTATTTATTAACAGGAAAAGATTAAAGTGGACAGAAGTTGGCACATAGATATGCGAAAGATGCACTCTGTGACGGTACAGTGAGTGCAGGTGTCACCAGTGATCTTGCAGAGATTTCGTTTTCGTCAAATAAATGGCAGTAGACCTCCACGTAGGCCTACAAGTATATACATCGTAGCTTACAAAGAGCAGCTGTAATTGGCAACATCCGACAAATTATAAGCGATAATGTTTCAGTGGACGACAATGCACGGCGACAGTCGTACTAAGCTGCTGCGACATCGGAAGCCACACTAAAGACTAGCGAGTCCATTCAAAAACGCATCGCCGACGGCCAGACTGATGTAGGATAGCGTTACACAGTTGTAGCCAAGTCGTATAGCAAATTTCCACTGGATTTTGTACGAGCTACGTAGACTGTATGGTCGGACTGAGGAAGTCTTATTCACTGAAGTTATTCACACGCTCCTCTATCACGACCTCATCGCACCGTTCATAGGTTAGGACATTAGGATAAGTTAACACCGGCTGTAGAGGGTAGTAAAATGTAATACTACTAATATATTTCACGCATTATGATCAGTTTATTGACACACTAAATACAAATAATTCACAAATCTCTGTACATTACATCAGTAGCATAAAAAGTCAAAATATTTCAAAATTATGCCTGTTTGACACAAAAAATAACGAAATTATATAAGACAAGTTACATTAAATGAATGTTACTTTTTAGCATTTTATTAGACAACTTGTAATACGGTGACCTCTATCGTTGTTGATGTTACTAAGAAGAAGAGTCCCACGGCCTTCAGAGACCATAGGGGAGGAGCTCATCCCTATTCTTTTACCTTTGAGCCGACGTCGGCTATTCACCCTATTAAGCTAGTATTTGACTAGTAGAGCCAGAACACTGGCAGTCCTAGACATAGGGCCTACTATGTCGCAGAACACGCCGTTTTCTTCCCCAGTAGTGGATTTAACCACAACTGGTACTCATTTTACCGTCCCACGGAGGGTGGTAGGCTGAGTCGACCTAGTTGGCTGGTTACACCCCTAGATGACGGTCACCCATCCAAGCACTAACCGGGCCCGACGTGATTAACTTCGTTGATCCGACCAACGCTAAACAAGTAACCCTAACGCAGTTATAATTTACATCAATTCTTTGCGATGTAAACTTCATGTCTTCTGTTGGATGTTATCTTTAGTTAGCTGTTTGTAACTGAAATTTGGCGTTGTTGCAGGAAAAGCAGAAAACGTTTCCTTCAGCACAGGCAGCAGTCGTTTCGTGGAACAGCATATTATCGTCTCCGAAAAAAACTCCATATTTCGTGGCGACAACAGCGATAAACAGCACATGTGAAACAAAGTATACGCATTAGGATAACCGCACGGCAAGTAGAGTGTCAGTTTGCGCACAATGTTTCCATGGTTATAGCGCTGCCAGCGAACCGAGCATTTGGGCATCTGTCGAGGTCAAAGGTTAACGATTGCGTTGGGGCGGCCAAGGTCAAAAGGTCACGGTGTACGCAGCTGCCAGGCGACGTCAAGTCGGGCATTCAGTGCAGAGTTGTTGTGAATGGAAAAGTGTCTGAGACGGTTCGTTGACGTCTCTGCTGCCGCTGCCGCTACCACCGCTGAGTTTGATTAATTACCATCGTCTGCTTCCACTTCCACTGACGTCACACACATTAGTGTCTGCTGCTGGACCTCGAAACATCGCGACCACGTGTGCCAAGAAACCGCAGTGTTCTCGTGACTTCTGCAGATACGTCTCAGTGCCACTGGAAAAGAAGGGTCGATTCAGTACGGACAAGATTTCTGCGTTGCCTTCGATGCGGAGAGTCAGAAACTGAACTTCGTGTTGCAACGTTTTTGTTGCGATACCGTTTGTTATTCGTAAGGATACTGCACACTTTCGACGGACGAAATCACCTTATCATCCAATGAAATGCAAACATGTCAGACAGTCAGCGTGCGCTAGGTGAAACAATGAGTTTGTACAAGCTCATCGCGTGTGTCTCGACACGGTTGGCCGGAGGGCAGCGACTGAGACAACAGCGCCAGAGACATAAATCATTGGACGCCGTCGACACAAGGCGAACTACATCGTTCAGACACACCACCCGACCACATCCCTATCAACCTCTCCCGCTCTCCTCCTGCCTGCTCAGCACGCGCCGTATCCGATATCGAAGACAACGCGGAGCAGTATATTCACAGAAGCGATCCCTCCTCGACGGGCCACTCGACAATCGTGTTTCGACCGTCAGCAGCCGTCTGACCGCCGTCCAAGTATGTTTTCTATCTGCCGACGCGCAGCCAGTAATCGGACCCAACGCCAGCAAGCAGGGCCGCGTCACCGGAGTGTCGCGGGCCGAGACGGAACGAAGAAATTACCCGACAAGAAACCGATACCCGCGGGCCGGCAGCTGACCCGGCGTGACACCGAAGTGTTGGCATCTATGACGTGCATCTACAGTATACAGCAGCAGCAGCACCCCTGCAACTCTGCCTATAACCCGCAGACTAGCGTTAGCATGCCGTGGCACTGTGCGACGCTGACGATAAACGAGCGAAATGGATGATCTGAGAAGCCTCGCTACTGTAACAAGCCATTAGCACGACTTTCCTGACGGCGACCCGCTATGCCACGTGAAATGAACCGCATGGATGTATAGAGTGATTTGAATCAGCACAAAAATACAGGGTATGTCTGTGCATGTATACGACATGTGCGTTCTCGGAGCAAACGCGGCAACAGTCACGCTCTGATACAGAAGACAAAGAACGTGTTAGCAGTATACGTATGCAGGATTGATAAACAACCAAAGCATACGAACTCAGATGTCAAGAAAATGCTAGTCCTAAAATAAATTTAATTTAACCGTCACGTAGTATAAAATGCACAGAATCATTCGGAACCAGCTAATCGAAAAAGCATCGAACTCTTAATGGCTGAAAACCCAAAATTAATGATGACGACGATTCATTGCAGTTTTACGACTCGATGCTGTCATGCGTGAAATTTAGTCGGTTTTTATTATAGTATCTGTCATTACTGTAGCTTAAATACTACGCGGGAACAATTTTTGACTTTTTACGTAAACGACATCGAAAAAGGAAACAGTTTGCAGAGTCAACACGACGGTGTATCTTGCATGTGTAGTGAACGCTCGCCTGCTAGCCGACGACATTGTGCATGCGTGGATGCCTAGTTGCCTACCGCACACCGTCGACCGACGTATAACGAAGTTGCCATTCATCAATACGTCATCAGTTGCATAATTCGCCTCTATACATCTATCAATCAATCAATCCTTGTCGTATTAAGCGCTGCAGCACCTTGCTCCCTGATGTCCCAGAAGCACGCCTCTAAGTTTCAAATAAGAGGTTAAACAAGCAAGATGGCTCGTGATCCGCCCGGCGGCTAGGCGTGACACGGCATTATCGTCAAGACAGATTGACTGGCTGGCTGCCCAAACGTCCGCCCGTTATACAACGAACAACTGGGCAGTCTACCGTGCAACCTGTAGGCAAGCATTGAATACCGAGTTTCTTAGCTCGTCATCTGCCTTCGTCGACTCACAGCCGGTCTATAGTGACGAGCACACAACAAAATTCACTATGGACTACCAGGAAGTCTCCTCGGGGCGACCAGTCACTCCGCGGCATTCACGCAATGACGTCATAATGATGACCACGAAATGACCATCGCAACTGACCGTGCAACGCATGCACTCTTTCACGCATTTCACTTCTCAATTACGCTGAATTGGGTATGCAGTATATTGGACTCTGCGCAGTTACCTGCTACAGTGCTCTAGTTACAAAATGCTCACGCAGTGGCGTATTTTGACTTCGCAGTTGTATAACGGGAATGAACCGTCAGAAGGAATGCGCGTCGAAAACGAATTCCCACAAGAGCGAATTCCCGGGATCACAAGTTCACAATGAATTCTCATTAGCATAAACTCATAGGGGTAGGGTTAGTCTATAAAATCTCTGGCGTCAAATCGGCTTTCATTCTGACGGGCTCAAAGTCTTGTATAACCGATGAAAACCAGTCAGGCTAACTCGGCGATCTTTCTTCGGCAGACAAAAACCGCCACGTAGCGTGCATTCCGCACATTCAATCAGAATGTCGCGACATTGCTTCCCTGGAACGTAGCTGTACGGCAGCAAGATGTATCATTGTAACAATGTACATACCAAGCGGATGCATGCCGCTGCATGCGGAATTCGTGTTTGGCACGGACGGGCATTGTCAAGTCTGCACGAAAAGAGAACTTACCCAGCAAAGTTCAGCAAGATGGGCATCGATGTTGGTACATAACAGTTTACCGTCACTGAGTTGCTGGCAAGTTCGGATACGTCGTCAATGCCACTGACAATGGACGTGATGTGCTTTATTCATAGCAATAAATGCAATAATGCGGTAACATACAAAGTTACTTTCCCGTCATCATGCTGCGAATAATTGCGACTGAATAGATCATCTGTTTAGACGTCGATAGGTCCAAGCATAATACGTTTGTTTACTCTCACTCTTCTCAAGTACCGGTAGTTCCGTCTCCAAACATTTTACTGTACAAAATTCCGTATAAGAAAAACATCATTTCTTAGGACTAAGAGATTCCAGTAGTTTATGGGAATGATATAGAACAAACGTTGTACAAGTCTGACTGGTGTATCGTTTCTGCAAAATGAAGCAACTCGGCGACACAGCATTGTTCGTAGCGACAGCGATGCAAGAAGCAATCTCCAACAGTGACTGACAAGACCGTGATGTGGCCGGCGTTCATCTTGCTTCGACGACAACGACGAGCGGTCTGCCTGGCCGCTGGCGTCGGCGACTCGGACGAGGTCAGGCGAGCAGGACGACAGGAGCTGTTTGCCTTAGCTTATCGGCGTTCTTTGTTACATGCGCGCGGCGCCGCCGTGACGGGTTCAAAGTTCCCAAACTCGAGGGTCGACCGACCGACCGAGCGCGTGAGCCTATCGGCGGCCGGCTGGCCTTGAAGCGGTGAGGCGGTAGCTGGGACATCTAGGACGGCGGCCACAGCACAACGCAACTGACACGTTGATGATTGATGAGATATGCATTCATTAGACGAACTCACTCTGTCCAGCCAGCACCATCTCAATGTTTGTCAACACGTCCGTGCGCTGCCGCTCGCCCGACAGTGACTAGACGATGACATCGACTGTACGCATTAATGCACGCAACGTCAGAGCTCGTCAGTGTACCATAGCATTTATAGCAACAACTGTACGAGTAACAAAGTCGTGACGTAGTAATAATTGCGTCAAGAGGACAACAATCGGGCATCCTAAAATCCATCGACAACGCGTGCCATACCGATAATTGAAGCTCCTTTACCTTTACCTTAAGTTTACCTTTATAGTCTAGACGCTATAAGTAGTATCAACAATCTATAGGCAACTTAACATGTCTGATTTGACCTCTCCACGTTTTAATACTCTCTTTTCAGCAGTTGCTAACATATCCAATCCATGTCAGTAGTTAGACTCAGTCATGCACGTTATTATGACAACATACGGCCTTAGCCGGGCAAATTTCATCACAGTTCATCTCGTACGGCTACTGTAGAGCAATTTGCTTCTGAAGCATATGGAATGCACGGCGGCGTCCAGTCACCAGCAGTTAGCTGACGGTTGAAAAGGCAAATCAGGGCCACCCACGTGCGTCAGCCGGGGCAGCACAGCCGGTGCGCGTATACAACTGGCCGCACTGAGGACATAGATCGCGCGACGACGACGCGCGCTCATCCCACTGTCAGTCGCATGGGCCAGTCGCCGCAACCTCTGAACGTCGCTCCGGGGACGAGCGGACCGTCACTTCAAAGCACCGCACCGGCCGTCGTCGACACTGCAGCTACCGTCGGTCACTCAGCAGACCTCGGCGGCCACGCCGGCCGGCCGGCGGGCGGGCTCGGGGACCACGGCGACCGTGAGCACGGTGGTCATCGGGCTAGCGAGCGTACGTCGCTAGGAGTGAATTACGACATTATGTCTGGTCGTGCGACTGCATCTAAATGAACAATTTGACGGCGACCGGCGACCGCGGCGCGTAGCGGTGACCACGAGTCTGGAACGGAACACTTGGCTGACCACATCCGTCAACTATGAGGGTTGTCCACTCACTCGCACAGACGAACCATCATTAATATGACGACAACGCCGCCATATCCGTTACACCGTACAGCCTATTTAATAGCATAATATACAATACACGCTCAAGCAAACACCGACTCAAATTATGGCAGTATGGGACATAAAATATTGATAAATACACATTGAAGTTGGTGTTTTTTTGTTCATAATTCATCTACCAGCGTAGTACACGGCTGCAATCTGTCGTGTCATCTATGTTTTGCCTAACGTAAGCATTTATTGCTGTGCTAGCCTGTGCATCTACGCAATGCCCACACGACACATTGCTTTGAACAATCAACTGCATACTATCAATCTTCTATAATTTCTAACCCATCTCTGAAAATGAATACTGAGCTACAAAATTCATCGTGGCAGGACGGCTGCTGTATGGGCTTACGTTTTAACTGCATTTACTAGGTGGCGCCATAGCGTGCGAGACCAGTCACTGTGCAGCGCGCCATACTGCTGGACAGACGGACGCACGAATTTATACCCTGTATACTGCTATCGAACTGGCCGGCGTACCAGTAATGCAAAGTCGTTCGATAAGCTGTTGACAGTACACGCCATGCCCGCCCGGTTCACGGTGTACATCAGGGGCTTGGCTGTTTGTAGGCTTATGCATAGCGTTTCGGCTAATCGGGACACTGCCATGTTTACAGTACAGATATGCTACTCAGCTGTGTTCAGAGCCATGCAAGGGTGACGATATACAGGGTGGGCCAAAAAATACGCCATGCATACTGCATTATCAAAAATCGTATCAAAATCGCATTAAAACCTACCAACGAAGCTAGTTTTTCGTTAAATTTGAGGCCAAACAAGCACTATAATATTACAAGTTGATATTAAATATTCTATACATTAAATATTCTATGTAGGGCCTATAACGTAATGTGCGACGTCAGTTAATGTAGCAACTCTACAATATGATCGGCGAGAATGTCAGTCAACATCACAACAGAACTTCTTGCAATCCCCGTGACTTACTCAATTTCCCGCGGACTTTTGTGGGTGCCAGAAGCATCTTCTTGACTGCAAATAAGCTCTCCTACCTTTGTGATGTTGACTGACTGACGTTCTTGCCGACATGGGACGTCCGCTGCCAACTTTTCGGTCAACGCTCCCAGTTGCATCAATTCGTCTTAACAAGCTATCAAGACCACTCCTAGACCAATCTTTAGATGGAAATTCATTTAACAGTTTCTTCGAGCGCTATTTTTCTTTTTCTCACGCTTTCAATTAAGAATTTATTCGTTACACTTACTTTACCTGAACCAGTTGAAATTTCTCAACTACAGAGAGTTAAGGTTATCAAGATTCTTGGCGTTATCATCAGCTGCTGCACAAGTATCATACGCTTTGCGTGTCCTGCGTGCCCACGGTTTATGCGATAGTGCACTGCATACTATCTATAGATCTGTTGTCGGTGCCAAACTCCTCTATGCATCTAGTGCCTGGGAAGGTTTTGCCAACGCTACTGATCTGAACAAAATTCAATCGTTCATCATCAAGAGTAAAAGAAATGGATACTGTTCACCCGATCAGCCGATCTACCTGATTTTAATAATTTGTGCACCTCAATGAAGGTCGACCTGTTTAATAAAGTTTTAAAAATTCCAATTCATGTACTACATCCACTACTACCACTCCCCGCCAGTCATACACAGCGATATGGTTTACGACCCAGAGCACACGACAGGACTCTACCACAGAGAACCTCAAACCTTGTGGATTGTAACTTCATCATCAGAATGTTATATCTGAACGCATACTGACTAAATATCGGACTATGTTACAAGTATGTTACGTTTTATAGTATGTCGTAGCTATATCTCTCATTGTGTGTCAAAATGCGTTATGTCATTTTGTCTATTAAACGATTATTGATTGATTGATTGATTGATTGACTTTACACATATCACTGCGTTATACATTAACTGACGTCGCACATTACGTCATATTACGTCATACACAGAATATTTAATCAATAGAATACTTAATATCAACTTGTAATATCATTGCGCTCGTTTGGATTTACATTTAACGCAAAACTAGCTTCATTGGCAGGTTTAATGCGATTTATTTATAATGCAGTAGGGGGGTTACTTTTTTGGCCCAACCTGTATATCTGAGTCGCTGTCGAGACATCGTATGACTGACAGCCAGATCGAAAGACGATTGATCGACGCACAGTGATGCTCAGCTGCTGAATCTTCCTCACTCGTTATCCGCTGAATCGCTGGCGTCATGCACAACGGCAGTCGATACACTGCGTACTTCCCGCGTGGTAGCACGACCAACTGTTGCCACTTATATACGGCGACAACCATGTATACTGTCGTTGCCGTCGACGACTGCAGAATGACACGACGATTTACTGTAGGCTATACCGAGACTGGAATGTTAACGCAGCGAAAATGTCGTCAAGCTATAAAGCTTAACGTCCACTATACACGTGTATTTCAGACACTAAAGTCATTCTTTCCGGTCAATCAACTGCAATGGAGTCTGGAATTTAACAACCCGCGCAAAACTCACAAAACAATATACAACTTTCAGACAAAATTCTTCCATTCCCCGATCCCCAGACAATAACATGCAAAAACGCTACAAGACAGTGACGCCTCGAACAATTCATATTCGACAGAAAACGCAAAATATATATGCAAACTGAAACTTTCGTGACACAGGAATCAGCTGCTACATCGCATATCAAGTTACTTTCTTTCTGCTGAAAGTCAAACTTATAGCTGTGATGCTAACGACTGCACAACAATTGAGAATGAATGAAGGTAATGACGAACACTGACGTGTGCCTGGTGCGCTTGCTTCCCTGTGCACTTAAACAGACTACTGAAGTGTGTATAGAGCCTGGAACAGTATGGCACGCAGACGACACGCCCACAGTAGGCGTGGCCTAAGGACCTATGACTTGTGCTGCTGCTGCTGCTGCTGCGTAGGGAAAGATGGAACAACCATGCGCCGTGACTGCTGTAGTGTAGTGTCTACTAAGAATTAAGCCCCTCGCCTCTCCTTCCAGATTATGAACGAACGATGGGCTATCGGTGATGTTTCATTTCGCCAACAAAATAACATTTATCTGAATGACTGCAAATGCAGTTTACTGTTTATCAGTATATCGCACCGACATACATCACTTTCTTATCATTTTTCGCAAACACATTACTACACAAACGGATGTTATTATCTGGAGGTTTGGGAATTGGAGATCTGATCTGAAAGATATTGTTTAGGGATTTTTTTGTACAGTATATTACAACGAAATGTCTGACTGATTACCATGTTTTATAGATATTTTGGTTTGCGCGTTTTAGTCGTGTTTATCGTTTCTCTGTAGAATGTCTTGAAAGTAATTTTTTGTATTGAAGTGAAAATTTACACGTATGCCAACAAGCAGCAGCAGCGGCGGCGGCGGCGGCAGAAGAAGAACTGTTCGGCGGGAGCCGACGGCAGCCTGAGCTGAGCATGTAAAGCCGTGACGACGCCCATTCGCCGCCATAAATCGCATCTCAGCCGCCCGCCGGCCTGACTCAGCTCAGCGCCTCCCGCACTCCACGCGTCGCGTAATGCGCTGCTGCTTCTGCAGTTCGCAGCCTCTTGACCTCTAAAACATCTCCAGACCCCGCAGAGCGCCCGCCCTCCCCGAGGCCGTGCCATAGACACGGACCGACCAGGCGAGCATTTACCGGCCGGAGAGACAACCGCGGCCACGACGAGCCCGTACAGACGAAGATCGAAGGCCCAACTGCTGAAGTCGTATTAAAGGTCGATATGTAACGATAATCCGTAACAGAGAACCCTAGCGCTTACCAGCAGCAGTATCTCTTGACCGAATCAACGTGGACACGTTCCAGCAGTATATAATCCAATGTACATAAGATTCTAGCATGCCTACGAGGCAACCATTCATAGTTAACTGAAGGCATATCGTGATCTTGTCGTTTTCTGTCAACACTTAATCTGATAACGGTTGCCGCCTGTGCTGCAAACTGCAGACCGGCGATAAGCTGCATATACAATATATACATGTACAGGCAATGCAGTAGGCCTACACACGCCCTGCATAAGGCAAAACTCAACCCAGACTTACAAGTAAAGCCTGTCGGACGCACGATGCCGATTTGCCATCAAAAAACCTCAAACATGCTATGATGCTCACAATCTAACGCACAATGGGAACAACCTGCAACCCGCGTGAATGACGGCCAGCTAACAAAGCTTAGCTAAGCCTCAATTAAAACATCAAAGATCATTTGCAATTCTATCAAGCTTAACACGTCTGGTGATCTTATTGTTGATGCGACTGAAGGATGACAAACGTGTTTTCATTTGTGAAATTAAACGTCGCCACCGGTGGGCGGCGATCGCGGCGTCGTAGTGGACTCAACGACACAAGAGTCGCCAGAAACTCAGCAGATGTTGACAATTAATGACTGCAGACGCGTTTATTGACCGGAATTAGTCCGCTGTTTTGTGACACGAAACTCAACAATAAGAAGTCGACCGGCGATTCCATCACCGTGCACGACGACAGGCGACAAGCATGTCAGCAGCGTCTGCAACAGTTATCTCACTACGGCCAGGCCACACATGAAACGTCCTTAGAGCATTCGGCGTCTGATCAGTGATGACCTCTGACGACGCACCGTATAATACCGCGATGTTTTGTCGACATGTGTGCGATTCGTTATTTTCTACTGTATGCAGAAGTCCAGATATAAGATATACTAAAGAGTGTAGACGAACATACCACCGTCGCTGTTGTGGTCGCAGTTGGGGTACGAGTTGAGATTGGAGTGAGCGTGAGGCCCAGGTGTGTCACCAGAGCGACTGGACTGTGCGTCATCTGTCTGGTGGTGGTGATGATGATGATGATGATGATGTCCCTGATGATATCCACTGCCCGGACCACCTCCCACTGACGACATTGTACCAGCCGACATCGGTCGCGACTGTGCAGCAAACGTGAACATGTTGGTTTTAAAGTTACTTGAACAAACGCTGTTTATCATGTAGCTGCGTTCCTTCACACGCAAACACTTTGAATGTCAATCATTAGTTTCAAATTGTAGGGCCTACAAAAATGTATTACGTAAAGTTTACGCTACAGTGTTCTGAATAAAATACTCTAATATCGTTATATATATATTTATAAGTTATTAATCACGAAACAATAATATATGCAACGGCATTAGTTAAGTCTAATAATCGCAAACTTGCATTAAGTAATGATAATGATTAACTTCCATTACGTGGATTTTGTCAGTGGCAAATCGAAAATAGTTGTTTTGCTATTAAGTCGCCGAGCTGAAGTGACGACAATGACGACTGTTATGAAGGAGTCGGTTTTTTAATTGTCCTGTTTCTGTTTTGACAGTCGTATACGGGCCACTCTGAGGGGAGGGGGTGATTAGTTACGCTTGCTTCGTTCAAGATTCAGCATGCGCTTCCATTTTGGTTAAATATCTCTGGCTATACGACTTGGACTACGATAAAAAAGCGTAAAAAGTAGGAGTTGGCGGCGGCATGAGCGGCCACAAACGCTTCAGGTCCAAGACTGGCGAAACTGAGCGACGTTGGACGATTAATAAACAAACAGCGGCGCAGCGGCCGCATCACAGGAACTCGCTGACAGGCGGCTGTGATTAATGGGCCCCGCGGGAACTACCGTAACCGACCGGCGGCCGGCCGGCTCCACTCGCCTCGGGGCCGATAGGTAGAACGTCTCTCGGTCCAGACCAGACCTTCACGGCAGGATGCTGCGAGGATGCAGGGAGCGAGATCACGAGCTGCCGTTCTTGCTACAAGACGCAGCTGTTCTAGGCGACCAACCGCAACGAACGGCTGAACGCTACAGCCGGATAAGACGCCACGAGCGCTGCGATACGCTGTTGGCGTCGCTGGAGACCGTTTGTAAACAAACTCGCAGCGTTGCAAACATGGCACGCATTGTTTGGTCGCACCGTCGTATGCCACTGAAACTATCGCCAGACACGCACTGTTCACGTCGTCGTTGTCATCGCTGAAATGTCCAGTGATGCTAGACAGCTTGCGACTTTACCACAACGACGACTGTTCATTGAACATAGCCTACATATACTGACGTAAATATAACATAAGTTGTAGACTTCACTCGGCATGCGCGTCATCAGAATTATTCACCGAGATAAAAAATCAGAAATGGTTTTCATAAGCAGTCTATGCAAACTGTGCAACGTCATGCGTATGGGATCGGGCTACGTTATTTCAAGCGAATCTTAAACAGTAATTTTTTTGACAAAATAGAGCCGAAAACACAAAATACGAAATAACCAAAAATACACATATTTAAAAAATGTATTATGGACGATTATTACCGTATTACCGTCTCGCTGCTTTAATAACGATACATTTTATAAAAGAGTTCTTTGCAAATGAGACATATATGTTGAGAATGCGCGTAAAGCAGCTTGAAATGTTTTGCCGACATTCGAGGTACAGCTGCGATTTGTCCACAACTTGTGCGATTTTCGTCCCGTATCCGAGCAACAATATGATATATCACTGACATTTGGCGCAAAACCGTTGACGACATTTCTAGGCAGCGGTCGGCAAGCAGCAGGTGCGCGCGCTGTCCTTGGTCAGTTAGGTCACGTGGTCTCTCCGGTCACGTGACCCGTGGCTGTGGCGAGCTTTATACGATTACACACGGCCGTAGCTGGACGTCACCGCAGTCACTGTTTGACGACAAGTGCGCAGTGTGCAAGTGTATCTATGACATCCAGGGCCGGTGCCATGCACTGCTGCATGCGACTAATGTAATTACTAGATTAATGCACATTTAGCGGCGTCTGTAAATGTTGTCTCAGCTCTACTGATACACCGCTGCCCGAGACTGACGACTAACGAAAGCATACTGAACAGAATAACTAGAAAAATGAGAAAGAATGAAGATTTTGATTGAATTTTTTTAAACGGTCATATGTTTTAAAATTCATTTTCAGTATGTTGTGGTTTTCTGCTCTTCGCTGCGTAATATTGTTTACTTATGTAAAACAAGAGAAACAAGAGGCCGAAGTAATTTGGCAAAGGCTGCACCGAATGACCTCCGCACACACTGCACGCGCAGCCGACTTAAGCCCGTGACAGACAGAAGACATACAGACAGACTGACTGACGGACAGACAGACAGACAGACAGACACAGAGAACATCGGTAATAATAGTCTGCATCTCATGCATTCGATGCAGCCTGACAATACCAATATTCTTTTACACATTTTCTTTCACTTTATAGGTCGAACATTTGTCGCTAAGAGCAAAGAGTTTTACTGCTGCCAGCAACGCACGAACGTTGGTTATGCGTCTGCAGCTATATTCAACAACCATGATCGAGTCATATCCTGCTATACACATTGCTATGTGTGGCTCGAAGAAATGATTGACAGGCATGAGGAATGCATGGTGCACGGACGACCACTAAACAAAGAGGAAGATTGCAAGGCATCGCTGAAGGCAGAAGAATAAGACAACTCCAGCATCATCATCATCAGCAGTAGTACTGCAGACCAAGTGACGCCAGCGCCGCCGTGGCATGCGCCCACATCGCCCGACCACAGGTAAATAGTTTCATACAGCAGCATCCACTCCTGCCTTTTAGCCGAGCTCCAGTCAGCGTGTGCGGTGTGTGGCGCCGCTTCAAACAGCGATTAATGATACGTCAGCAGCGCTTACTGCTCGCTGCAGGTGCACGCCGTTAAAGGTCGCATGCACAGCAAGCAAGCAAAGGTTTCTCTGCAGTTCTGATGTATAAATAAACACGAGTTTATGATATAAGCTAACATTTCAAATAAGCTGGTATACCAAGTCTCTTTAACCCACAGCAACGCTTCGCAGTCTTTTGACAAGCAGGAATTTAACTTGTCGCACACTGTATTGTATTTAACTACAATAACAGATTGTAGTGAAGTTTCATTATGTAAGGTATAGCAACAACACTAATCAGATGAAGTGGACACATGTGCGTCATTAGCACGCTTGTGCACAAACCTACTACGGCAGACACAACAAGCAACTGAACTACAAGCGGTGAAGAGAGAGAAGCTGCGTTGTGGCTTTTCGCTGTCAGAGAAAAACGCGAGACAGCACAGCACAGCACAGCAGAGCAGAGCAGCAGCAGCAGCAGCAATGGCGCAATGACACTGGGCGTCACGCAGGTCCTGGATGAGCAGCTGCTGATGACACGCCAATCTCGTCTCTCACAATCCATCGCCGCCGTCGCCGCCGCCGCACCTCTCGGCGCCGCTT
>Ga0126335_1000996_pt1 | contig 15053 bp, 13 predicted proteins | sample OlaspJWI45metaG_FD_108409 | JGI IMG/M metagenome (GOLD analysis project Ga0126335, IMG submission 108409) | Marine gutless worms symbiont microbial communities from Oahu, Hawaii - Olavius sp. 1 OAHU.JWI-45 metaG | ecosystem: Host-associated > Annelida > Digestive system > Unclassified | place... | reverse complement strand
TAGTTATCTAATGTATATTCCTTAGAATCTAAACCTAATAGCTTAACACTATAGTTATCTAATCCTTTTTTCTTAGAATCTAATAGCTTAAAAGAAGAAGAATTGAAGGAAGCATCAATGTAGAATTTGGTTTCCTTCCCCCCCTCCCAACGGTCTAGTTGTAGGTAGCCCATTACTCTTACTCGCCGCCCCTTGGCTGCGTTAAAAAGAATTGTTTCATCCATTATGTCTTTATGAATAACATCAAAACGAATCTCCTTCTTCTGCCATGCACCATTCAATGCTCTCTTTTGATACTCATAAACAATGCCAAAATTCAAAACTAAATTTTTCCTGATAGGACAGAATTGTCTGGCATCTCTAATATCTTCTATGAGCCTGCCATTCATTACGATATCATGAAGCATATGATTAATATATTTATCTCCCATCTTTCTCCTTCTCATCCTCCCAAATGTTTTTCAATTTCAGTGCGGCTAATTCTTGTGTAACGCTCTCTATGGCTCCTACCTTGCTCATGTCACCTCCTGCTTTTTATCGACTTTGATTAATCGTGTTTTGCCTGTCAAAAGCTCCTGCATCATACCTGTTTTAAGGCTTCGTGCCTTGGCAAAACGTTGTTCAAGAATATCAATTTCGCTATCCATGTCAGAGAGTATTGAAACGATGGCGTTTCTCTCATTTTCATCTTCGGGAAAGTCAATTTCAAATGAACGCATTGTTTTGTTTGTAATTTGATTAATTGTCACGCCGAGGTTCTTATTAATTTGCTCTTGAATCACATCAGATTGGAACTGGTAGAAAATAAAAGACCCAAATTCGGAGCGGTAAACAGACATAAAAGCACCGAACGTCATACCAATCGCATTTTGGTTAATAAGGACACATTTTCCGATTAATGCTCTGCTGCCATTCCTGACACATACCAAAATGTCATTCTGTCTAACCATCAGCTTTTCAGGAATTTTTGATATAACCCTAACATTATCCTCAAATTTTAAGACTCCATTTTGGATATTTGATGAGCGCAATACGAGAGTCCCTGATTCATTGATTTGAGAGGGAGAGTATGTTAATCCGATGATGCAATCGCCAAGTTCTCCAAGGGTTCTTTTGTTCCACTCTCCATCAAAGCCCGGAAGGCGTTTTTTACCCGTCAAGAGCTGCTGCATGGCGGCAGTTTTCATGTCACGCTTTTTGACAGCCAGCTTTTCAAGACTTTCCACTAGTCCGTCCACATTCGATAACGCTGCAGCAATCTGCTTTTGCTCTTCCGGTTTAGGGAATGGAATCAGAGTTTTTTTTGCACCTGTGATAGTATATGTTCCAACGGTAGAACCTGCTGAAAATTCAGAAATTTGATATTCTATAAGGGGTGTATAATAAAGCTGCTTCAGAAAGTAAGAGTTTAATTTCCCCTTAACTTTGAACCAAATGATATTTCCATCCTTAAAATAAAATGCCGTTTCATCAGGAACAACATATACCTTACCTAGAGTACCAACTCCTGTAACAAGGACATCTCCGACCTGAGGCATCCCATAACTTCTTTTATATTTTTCATACAAGTCGTGATCAATAAAAAGATCGTTGTCCACTCTCCCTTTTTCACCAAGCACTGCTAATTCTCTGGCTCTATAAAATGGCACACCAGATTTCCGCCATTCATTCTGAAAGACTCTTTTACTAGAGGTGATTTCAAATAGCTTACCTAGTGAAGCAACATCCCAATCCTCCGGGATAACGCCGATATCTGTTTGTTTATATCCGGTCTTCATTTCTGTCATTACCAGCTTAGCCCCATCTTTTTCAAACTTCTTATCAGCTTTGATTAATCGTGTTTTGCCTGTCAAAAGCTCTTGCATCATGCCCGTTTTGAAACTGCAGGCTTTGGCAAGGGTATCAATTTCTATATCTATATCAAATAATATTTGTGAAATTGCTTTTTGCTCTTCATAACTTGGAAGCCATAGAGGAAATGTTTTTAAGCCTGACGCATAAAGATGGTATACTGTTGTCCCTGATACCCTCTTCATAATCTCATCTTTGAATAATCTTATGAAATAGCTAAGAAAAACACCATTTATCTTATTTTTTTCTTTGGCTCTGATAATCAGAATATCGCCCCCTAAGATCACGCCATCTTCTTGTATACAACTCGCCTTGGCCAACCCATTTGGGGTCACATCTGAAGTCGGCATCAACACATCATTCTCTTTTGATAAGAATGAATCAGCTTTATCTTGATAGGTCCGAGATCTGATGTTGATAATTTTTTCAGGATAAAATGTAAATAGATCTCCATAATGAATGCATTTATCCGGAGCGTTCTCTACTATAGCAGCCTTTGAAAGGGATTTTCCTTTGAAAAAGTCTACTCGCTCTCCCAATTGACATTCCGTCCATTCTTCATGAAAACCAGGTAGTCGATTTTTGCCCGTAAGAAGCTGCTGCATGGCGGCGGTTTTCATGTCGCGCTTTTTGGCGATTAGCTGGGAAAGCGATTCAATCAGCCCATCAACATCTGACAACGCCGCCGCGATCTGCTTTTGCTCTTCTGGCTTGGGAACAAGGATTTGAACGTTCTTGAGAGTATTTTTTGAAACGCCAAATACTTTAAGCCCTGTAGCAACTTTTTGTATTTGCTGGCGGACAACAGGCATTTCATGTATGTAGCCGCGAATACCATCTGAAAATACAGCATTCCGGTCACGCATCAAAAATGTATGAAGACCTGAAAACACCTTCTTTTCACGAATGTTTTTCACTTCGACGGTTTTAGCGATGCCTTCGCAGTCCTCTGATGCATCCGCCATTACAAGATCACCATCCCTCAAAGAGGCAGGAAGTTTTTTAATCTTATCCCTACGAAGCTCAGGCAGCTCATTCTTTGATAAATCGAGGGTATTTTCCCAGCGAGTATGAATATCTCCGTAATGAATGTATCCAAAATCACCTTTAAAACAGAGATCTGCTCTCGAATTAGATATAATACTTAAGAAATCAAAAACTTCACCATAGCTTTTAACATCCCAATCCTCCGGGATAACGCCGATATCTGTTTGTTTATATCCAGTCTTCATTTCTGTCATTACCAGCTTAGCCCCATCTTTTTCAAATGTGCTTCCACACGGTCTGAATAGTCTGAAACCTGTTTGATCAATTCCGGCATGGGGTGGGCATAGCGCTCTTCCAGCTCTTTCACACGGCCCGCTAAAACCTGCGTAACGCGTTTAACCTCGGCAGCCACATCAGCACTTAAGCGCGCGAACCATTTGTCGACCACAACCAGCTCTTTGATCTCATCAACATCCAACTTGGAATAGTGGGACACTGTTTTCTTATCGAGTTCAAGCTGCTGCACCTTGATTTTAGAGGATAATGCACTTTCCTGATCTAACAGTTTTTGCGCTTGTTTGAGGACTACCATTTCATCTTCAAAATCTTCATCGCCTTTGATTTCTTTCATGCGATCCTTGAGGCTGGGTTTGGTGAGTTTACCTTTGTCGTTTTTGGCATCCTCCAGCAAACCTTCTTCGCCACTGTGTTTTTCGATTAGCTCTTCAATTTCCCCTGCAACGACCTCACGCTGTACTTCCAGATCATCAATAGCTTGCTTTTCATCCGCATAGTAACGCTGCACGATTAAGGCAGGTGGATTCAGCTCAGCCTTGATTTTTTGAGCCTTTTTGCCAGTGCCGACAACGATGTCCGGTGTCTCTTTAGCTTTCTTGTCCTTGCCTTTTTCATCAATGATCAGACGTATTTGTGCGGCATCTTTCCAGCCTTCTCCTGAAATCTGATAAACATCATCCTCCATGATCTCAGACCAGTAATTCATCAAATGCTGGTACACATCGTATTTGTCGATCAGAGGGATATTTGAGAAAATAGACAACAAGCCCTCCGAAATTTCCCAGATCACATCCTTTGGCTTGCATCCTTGCTCGAGTGATTTCAGATACGGCTCGTACTTATTTTTCCAACCTGACAGTATTGCTTCGGCCTTTTTGGCGTATTCCTGATATTCTGCAGAATCCAGTATGGTTGTTTTAACCTGATCAATTGGCACTCGTGCAATCAAATAGTCCGGACTGCCATTTTGTTTGAAAAGCGCTTCTCGCGTAGTCGTAAAAACTTTCCAGTAACGCTGAAGTTTATCGACATCGCGCTTTGGAATCCCGCCTTTTAAGTGAGCTGTCAAGTCGTGAATATCTATTTCGTCACCGCTGTCAATGTACCGCGGTAGGTTAAGGTTATAGTCATTTTCCGGAGCGGATATTTCAGAGACAGGCACCAAGCGGGAGAAGCCTTCAATTTCCAGCCCTTTATTGAAAACATCGACAATTTTGTGAATGTCTTGAGATCGGAGACGGTTTTTGTTGCCGTCTTTGATAAAGCTTTTGCTGGCATCAATCATGAAGATGCCCTTGCGGGATGCAGCATGCTCCTTATCCAGAACAATAATACAGGCTGGGATGCCAGTGCCGTAAAATAAGTTGGCAGGCAGACCAATGACGCCTTTGATATAACCACGCTTGACGACTTCTTTACGGATGGTGGCCTCGGCGTTCCCTCTGAACAACACACCATGAGGAAGAATGACCGCGCCCTTGCCTGTGCTTTTCATCGAACAGATAATGTGCAGCAAAAAGGCATAGTCACCATTCTTAGGGGGCGGCACACCATAATCAAAGCGACCATACAAATCGGTAATGGTTTTTTTCTTCTCATCCTTAGCAAAGCCGTTTTGCCATGACTTTGTTGAGAACGGAGGATTGGCGACCACAAAATCAAATGTTTTAAGCTCAGATGCAGATTGTACAAATGCTGGAGCGGAAAGTGTACTACTACCACCTGCTACAATTTCAGCGGTTGGGTTGTCGTGCAAAATCATGTTCATTTTTGCCAAGGCAGTGACGGCCACGTCTTTTTCTTGCCCGTAAATGGACATACCTCTTGGCGCTTCATCTGCAGCCTTCAATAGCAAAGAGCCTGAACCACAAGTTGGATCATATACAGTTTGATCTTGGCGCGTTTCTTTGCCGATACCAATGACCTTGGCCATGATACGGGAGACTTCAGCGGGCGTGTAAAACTGTCCCTTGCTTTTTCCGCTTTCTGTGGCGAAGTGGCGCATCAGATATTCATAAGCATCCCCAAGGAGGTCATCGCCTTCTGCGCGGTTGCTGCGGAAATCTAATTCGTTAAAAATCGATACCAGCTTCGACAGCCGATCTTGCATTTCCTTACCTTTACCAAGTTTATCTTCATCATTGAAATCGGCAACATCAATCACACCTTTTAAACCATTGGCTTCAGCGAGTTTACCAATGACTTTGTTAATTTTGTCTCCGATCTCTTTATCACCCTTGAGGGGAACCAAATCAGCAAAGCCACCGCCTACAGAAATTTCAATCAATGAGTTTGGTTTGCCTGCATACTTGTCCGAGACGTATTTTACGAAGAGCAGCGTCAATACATAATCTTTATACTGTGAAGCATCCATCCCACCACGCAGTTCATCACAACTTCTCCATAGTGAGCTGTATAATGCTGATTTTTTAATTGCCATCGTTTTTATCCTCGCCTTTTTGTTCTTGCTCACTAATCCAGCGATCTATCCCGCTTAACCATTCTCTAAACCGTTCTCTTTCTCTTTCTCTATTGATTTCTTCCATCGTTCTCCTCCTCATCCAGCAGATAGTTTTTCTGACTTCCCCCATGCATCATTTATGATGCATGGGGCACCCGTGCATCATTTATGATGCACGGGTACTATTTTCTATCGCATCAATCGCCAAAGCTTCCTTTTCATCCTCTGCCCTCTCATCGGTAGTCCTCACGCTTGAAGGCTCGTTTAAAGTTTCGTGCGGCTAGTCCCTCAGCTATCTTTAAAGCTAGTTCCTCGGATGCATTTAATAGCTCTTTTGCCCGTTCTCTTTCTCTATTGATTTCTTCCATCTTTCTCCTCCTCTGCGCGTTCCCTTTTCGAAACTAATTCTTCGGCTGTATCTATCTCTAATTGTGCGCTTTCTATCAACTTACTGGATGTATTATATAGCTCTTTTAACCGTTCTCTTTCTCTATTGGATAGTTTGGGATTGGATTCTCGCGAAGCTAATTCTCTGGCTGTATCTATCTCTAATTGTGCGCTTTCTATCAACTTACTGGATGTATTAAATAGCTCTTTTGCCCGTTCTCTATTGCTATTGATTTTTACCATCTTTCTCCTCCTCTTACTTTCTCCTCCTCTTTTCAGAGCTGTTTCCATACAACCTAAATTGAAGAAGCATTGCCATTTCCACCCATTACAACTCCCTCGACAAAATTTTAAAGCGCGTTTTGCGTAGTATTTAGAGTGCGGTTCGGCCTTGGATTCTCGCAAGGCTAATTCTCTGGCTGTATACAGTAGCTTTTTAAACCGTTTTCTAAATAGCTCTTTTACCCGTTCTCTTTCTCTATTGATTTCTACCATCTTTCTCCTCCTCTTACTCAAATGTTTTTCAATTTCAGATGCCATCCCATACTCCATCTTTTTCCTCCTTTACGGGTTCCCTTTTAATATAGCTAAAAGCACTTTGTACACCATACAACATTCACAAAATAAAAGCAATAGCTTAAAAGATAATATATCAATATTTTTTTATAGCATCTATAATTTAGATTTTAAGTAAGCTACCGGACTACCGGAGCTCAGAACCTACCACCAGGTTGTCTATCGCCATATTTCTCTGTTTACCTGACACCAGACACTATTTATACGGAGCTCGCCGAGGCCTCTCGGCCGCCTCGGCCGCGAGGCGGCCGAGACTTCGCTACCAGAACTCAGGACCTGCCACCAAGTTACCGATATATGTCTAATGTCTAATGTCTAAATTCTCATCATTGACGTCTAAAGGGGGGTAGAATTGATTTTTCGGCATGTAAATGAGCTTAGATACCACTTTACGAAATACATCGTTTATTCGGCTGTTTTTGAGATTCTGATGGCATTTTAGGTTTTAAAAATGGTCATATAGGTATTTCGTGGACCCACGGGGGTATTTTACCCTGCGGGGCTATTTTAGGTGGTTTGGGTGATTCTTAATAAATACCGAAATCTATTCAAAATATTCTTTCAATTCAACTAACAATCAATTAACAAACCGAGTTTCAATAAATTTCTTACGGAGAACATAAAATCGAGATTTCGAAATACCCATCAATTTAAATGCCTGCACAGCAGTTAACTTCCCCTCCATCACTTTTAAAAGCATCACATCAAAATTATCTGGTTTTTTAAGTGCCGGACGTCCTAATCTTTTACCCTCAAGACGCGCAACCTCAATTCCTTCCCGTTGCCGATCTCGAATTAAGCCACGTTCAAATTCCGCAAGAGACGCAAAAATCCCAAAAATTAAACGTCCATTGACCGTTGTAGTATCCAAATTTTCTTTAAGAAATCTTATCTGACACCCCTTTCTCTTAATCTTTTCAACTAATAAATAAAGATCAAGAGCAGATCGAGCCAATCGCGAAATTTCCTTCACAATAATCACATCACCATCCCGAACAAAATCAAGCATTCGATGAAGTTCTGGACGATCTGTATTTTTCCCAGAAATTTTCTCCTTAAAAATACGCTCACAACCCTCAGCCACCAATATATTAATTTGACTATCTAAATTTTGATTAATAGAACTAACACGCGCATATCCAATTATTGCCATTTCAAACTTTCCTTAACTCTATAATTTCTGATCGACAGAATTAACACCCTCCCCTTCCTCCAATTTTTTCAATCCTCCTAACAAAAGGCTTTTCATGCGATGACTCAACCCAACACCACCCGATTTAAGATCAAACTCATCTAAAGCCTCGGGACATTTTTCAATAATATATTTCCGAAGAGCTTCATTCCCAAGCATACCGACTTTTACAAAATATCTAATTATCTCTGCTCTTGAAATAACCTCCATCCCCATAGTATCCAATAATTTTAAAACTAATGACTGGATAGCAAATGCGACATAAGGCCATTCTTTAATTCCTCCAGTTCTTTTTTCGTAAATTTTTCCTTTCCTCACAAAACATTTTCTATCTCGAATATTCAAAAACAATTCATCATGACATACACCTTGAAGCAATACACCATTAATAAATTCAAGCTCACACATAATTGCAGGAATTTTTTCAATGATATATTTACGGAAATTTTCATCCTCAATCATACCGGAAAGCATAAAATATTTCACTACTGTTCCATCTGGAAAACCACTCAGATCCACCAGATCCGCAATACTCCCCAACATTTTTAACAAAAATGGATGTATTGAGACTACAACCCAACACCGATCCAATCCCTTCCTCCTACTCCTATATAACCTATTTAACCTCTTCTCACCCACCTCACCTTCACCCACAGATAATTCACTATTTAAAAATTCAAAGAACTGAGAACTACAAAGAAAATCACCTATATAACCTTTCAAATAAAAAACCTCGAACTCCAATCGCTTTATAATTTCAGAAAATTCTTCATTCTCAGAAACACTACTCTTACGCATACCAACAATAATGAAATACTTAACTACTTCCGCAAATGACAAATGAGTACCCCTATAAAGATCCTCACTCACAACTCTCCTAAGTACTTTTGCTATAAATGAAAACATAATAAGTCCAGCTTTATATTTATAAGAATCTTTATCTTTATAAAAATAAGATTTATAGGATTTTGTTTGTCGGAAATCAGAATTGACACGTCCCTCTCCCACCAGTTTTATACAACGACGTAATACAGCATCAACTCTTTCAAACTCAACCATGAGCCTGACCCCAGAATGTTTTTCAATATATTGACGAAAACGAAGATCTCCACTCTCAATCAAACCGAGAATTATAAAATATCTAACTATTTTTGATCTTTGTAAAAGACTCACCTTCTCAATAGGTTCAAATATTTTTAACATTAGGGAATCCAATCGAATGTCAATACGAGAACTTCTCCCCATTTTCATTTTCCTATCCTCCTTATCCTTATAAATCAATCAAACTTAAACCTTCCACAAAAGGCTATTAGAAATATAACACGTCCACAAAACAAAATCAACAATTAAAAGACTATTTTAATCAATATTTTCAGAAAGTTTATAAAAGTAAACCTTTTGAGACACTTCAAAAAACACCATCAGACAGCCAAGACAACCAGACCACCTAACAACATCTTTCAGAAAACAAAAACCGACCAGGTAAACCTTAGTTTACAAAGAATAAGATTTAACAAACCAAAAGAAATTCTTTCAAGAACTTGACAAATTATCTAACTTAAAATATTATGATAATGATTCCGAGGGGAAGAGTCGAGTCAATGAACCTTCCTTGAAATTTAGTGTCGGCTAATCTTACTAATCCTTTGAGGTTTTCATGCTAATAGTCTCAAAGTACTTTTTTCCTTCTTCCCCCGGAATCATTACTCATTATGAATCTTAACTTGACAAATTAAAGAGCTACCCAAAAAAATGAATAACAACATACATACTTTTCTATCTTTTCTATATCTGCTTTTAAAAAAGCAGACTCAAGAGCAGACTCTATATTCTCACGCAATAAACGAAGATGAAACTTCAACTCCTCAATAAATTTCTCATTCCTAAAAAACGCCGGACCCCTTGAATCTTTGACAACCTCAGATTCTCCAGATATAAGCCTACGCCCAAGTAATTCAAGCCCAAGTAATTGTCCTACCTCATATCCCTCAGATATAAACCTAAGTAATCTTTCTCCAACACTATAATAAAACACTCCTTCAAATGAAATGCCAGCATCCTCCACCATACGTCTCAGCACTTTTGAGGCCATAAAAGGAGGATCACCCCTCAAAGGATCATACCATTCTTCTAAATTAAATAAAGAAGTATCCCACCATTCTTTTTCCAATGCATCCACAAATTAACCTCCTCTCATATAATCCTGAAAGACCACAAAAAATAATTTAATTTTACTTGACAAATTATCCAACCTAAAGTATCATAATAATGATTCCGAGGAGAATTTGAGAATTTGGAATTTGTATTTTTGTACTCTTATTTCTCCTAACCCAATGTGGGTGCGGGTGCCTAAAGTGGGATGCGGGCGCCTAAATATTGTTTCCTTTCTCCTCTCCTCCTTACCTTGAGAGAAAAGAAGCGGAAGCGCAAAACAAATTCCCTCGGAATCACTACTCCTTATAAATCTTAAAAAAATCTTCAAGAAAAATAAGTTTAGTGTCGACTAATCCTACTATCCTTTGAGATTTTCATGCTAATAGTCTCAAAGTACTTCATACATACTTTTCTATCTTTTCTATCTCTGCTTTTAAAAAAGCAGACTCAAGAGCAGACTCTATATATTCACGCAATAAACGAAGATGAAACTTCAACTCCTCAATAAATTTCTCATTCCTAAAAACCTCCGGACACCTTGAATCTTTAAAGACAAGATCAGATTCCTCAGATATAAGCCTAAGTACAATTTCTCCAACACCATAATAAAACACTTCTTCAAATGAAATGCCAGCATCCTCCGCAATATCTTTCATCACTTTTTGTGACATAAAAGAAAAATCATCCAACAAAGAATCATACCATTCTCCTAAATTAACTATAAAAGTATCCCACCATTTTTTTTCCAATGCATCCACAAATTAACCTCCTCTCATGTAATCCTGAAAGACCACAAAAATAATTTAATTTTACTTGACAAATCATCCAACCTAAAGTATCATAATAATGATTCCGAGGAGAATTTGAGAATTTGGAATTTGTATTTTTGTACTCTTATTTCTCCTAACCCAATGTGGGTGCAGGTGCCTAAAGTGGGATGCGGGCGCCTAAATATTGTTTCCTTTCTCCTCCTACCTTGAGAGAAAACAAATTCCCTCGGAATCACTACTCCTTATAAATCTTAAAAAAATCTTCAAGACTTCAAGAAAAATAAAACCAGAAACTGACAAATCAAACTATCGGTATCAAATGCTACCAAAAAACAACTTTCAAACAGCAAAAATCACCCGATAATTACTTCAAACATCCAAAAAATAATAATTCTAACTTGACAAATTATTTAAACCGAAATATCATAATAATGATTTCGGAGGAATTGAGACAGATTAATAAACAAAAACACCCCCGCTCTACTCTTTCAGCCATTCACTAATAGAGCACTTGAATATTAGTCTGATTCTGATTTAAAAAATCAAACTTTCTCCTCTTATGAAAATATGAAAATAAATCACAATCATCCTCCTCCGAAATCACTAATCCTTATAAACCCTAATTCTAAAGCAAGAAATTCCTTACAGAGATCTCCCCCAAATAGCCCCCAAGACTACCAACATACTCTTAGTTAAATTAAAAATTATAAAAGATTAGTTTAAGAATGTATATTAAAATTAATAGTTCTTGTTGTACCGTCTTCAGCTCTAATTACAGCATCAAAAAGATGACCAACATGAGGAGTCTTAAGATCATCATGATCAGCCATAGTTAAAACTAAAACCCCTCCATTAACTTCATGAGACTCAATCATATTAGAAGGATAAAAATTAACCAATGATGCTTTATCATTTAACACACAAGTAATCTCATCAAATACAACAATATTCTGAGGATAATAAACATGCTTACGAGAATAATTCAAATCAAATTTATTCCTTATATGATAAGAATAATCTCTATTTCTAAAACTCCTCCTATCACGCTCACCCCCAGACCGTTCCTCAGTGTATATTCTTTGATGTCTAAGCTTCACAGCAAAACCAAATCTTAATGTGTTTTCAATTTCAATATCCTCCTTTTGTGGCATTACATGATAATTTCTAACATTAATCTCCGGTAATAAAATCACTATAGATTCACCCAAAGCATAAGTACTAACAGGCCGAAGATTATTACCAATCAAATCTTCAATCAACCTTAACGATTCCCCAAAAGTTCGACCAAGAGAAACTGGCAAATTAGACGTTAAAAAATAAACGCTATGACTAATATTACAATTACCAGGACAGTAAGTATCAGTGGGAATCAATACTTGTCCAGCCTTACTTTCTATATCCGCTGCATTAATACTAGCTCTAAAAACAGTTCTTCCTGTAAATAACTTATCAGAATAATCATACCACTCATATTCAGCATTCTTAAATTTCAACCAAGCCCTCTTATCCCATTCATTATAAAAAGTTTTTATATATACAGGCCTAACACTAGCAAAAATTTCCTTAAATCCCGGATTCGAATTCTTATTCCCCTCAAACAATCCCGACAAATCACAAGAAAATAACATCATGATAGACACAAGTAACATAAACACAATTTTCATTATAATCCTCCAATCCTCCCCATTTTTAAATACAACTAAAATATATTCTCCTTTCTTGAACCAAATTCCAATCCATTGATCTAATAATCCCCTAAGAACCAATATCAAAACTTATTACTTCTGAAACACCTTCATTAACTCTAATTTCAGCATTAAATAAATGTCCAACCTGAGTTACCCTAAGATTATCATAATCAGCCATAGTTAAAGTTATAGTCTTATCATTTATTTCATGAGACTCAATCATATTAGAAGGATAAAAATTAACCAAGGTAACATTATCATTAAGAACACAGACAACTTCATCAAATACAACCGTATTTTGGGGATAATAAATATCCTCAAAAACATAATTCAATGTGAACTGCTCCCTCATATGAAGAATATAATCTTCATATCTATAATATCTAAGAACACCTTCCCCATAACCCCTTGATACAATAAGAAATACAACAAAAGCAAATCTCTTTGGAGATTTTGTTCCAAGAACAACCTTTTTCTGTGACATCACATGACGATTGACAACATTTTTCTCCGACAATGAAATCGTTAAAGATTCACCTAAAACATAAGAATCAACATCAGCAATATTTGAAGAAATCGCCGCATTAATTATATCAATCGACTCTTTATAAGTTCGACCATAATAACGATCAGGATAATCGGATGCATCTGATCTCTCTCTTGTTAGAAGAGCAACCTGATACTCATCCACTACACGTGCCCCATCTTCCTGATCCTTCCTTCTAACTAAAGATTCAAGACTACTTTTTAAATTTACTTCATTAAGATTAGCTCTTAATTTAACACTTTCAACAAATTGCCGATCAGTATAGGGATACCAATTATAAGTAGAATTTCTAAAAACATCCCAAGCATCTTTATCCCATCTATTATAAGTAGTCTTCTTATATACAGGTCTAACACTGGCCCGAATACTCTTAAAATTTACCGGCTCATTCCTCTGATCAGATAAATTTGATTCCCCACAAGACAAAATCATTGAAATCATAATAGTTATGAAAACAACCCTCATTATATCAACCTCCCCTTTAAGAAATTATACTAAATATAATCGTTTTTATTGTACCATCTTCAACTCGAATCAAAGCACGTAAAAGATGACCAACTTGAACAGTCTCAAGATCATCATGATCAACCATAGTCAAAGTTATAGTTTTACCATCTATTCTATGAGACTCAATCATATTAGAAGGATAAAGCCTAATTAAAGTGGCTTTATCCTTTAGAACAAGAATGATTTCATCAAAAACAAGAATATTCTGAGGATAATAAATATCCATTGCAGTATACGTTAACGTAATTTTATCCTTCATATGAAAAACATATGGACCCTTTCTTGGCATTGGGTTAACACTTTCAAGAACTGCAACAAAAGAAAGTATCCATGTATATACAACATGAACAACCCTTTTCTGCGACATTATATAATGATTTCTAATAGTAGAATCCGATAATGGAATTATCATTGATTCTCCTAAAACATAAGTAATAATAACACTATTAACAGCATCCGCCTTACTAATAAAATCTTCAATCCAATCCATTGACTGCTTAAATGTCCGACCAGAAAAACGATCAGGATAATCCGAAGGATTGGCTGTTTCCGCCCCGGTTAGCTGGTCGTCCATTATAAGATTTACTTCCCTAATTGGAGAAAAACGACCAGAAAACCATAATTTGAAATTATTCTTTATATCTTCTATTTCAAGATTAGATGTAAATTCAACTTCTCTATTAAAATATTCATCACTATAAAGATACCAATCATGATCTTCTTCTTCAAAATCCAACCACCTTTGCTTATTATATTCTTGATGAGCCGCTTTCCTATATACAGGTCTAACACTAGCTTGAATTTTTTCAAAAGCAATTGATTCCTTCCCAGGAGGAAATAAATTAGATAAGTCACAAGATAATAGAAAAATCAGAATTAGAATGAACAAAACAAAAAATCTTTTCATTTAAAACCTCCTTTTCAATCAACAATTATAACACTAAAGCAAATTCAAATCATACCCTCTTATACATACGAAAAACGCCCCCAATCAATTTGATAATTTGCCGGAATTTCCGACAAACTAAATTCTCATCCAAATTAATCACGATCCTTTTTTAAATTACCATCAAATCTCTTGTCCTTCTCACCACATTCTTAACCAACATGCTATATAAGATTAAATAGTAGGTTATACTTCATAAGATATAGATTAATACAATCACGATAAAAACTTAAAATATCAAATACAGTATTTTAAACATAAAATATTGTACTTTACATACCATACAACATCCAAAGAACAAAAAATCTAACAAAATTAAAAAAAAGGCTTGCTTCTTTTACAAATGTGTTATAATATACTTTTATCAATCGAACGAGAGCCTCTAGTCATTAACCACAAAATTATGATTAGAGGCCTATTTTTAGAGGCCTATTTACCTTACCTAATACCAAAAATCTGCCACCAAGTTATTTATCAATATCTATCTACCGATATGTGTCTAAAATCTCATCATTGACGCCTAAAGGGGGGTAGAATTGATTTTTCGGCATATAAATGAGCTTAGATACCACTTTACGAAATACATCGCTTATTCGCTGTTTTTGAGGTTCTTATAGATACCAGACACTATTTATACGGAGCTCGCCGAGGCCTCGCAACCGAGACTCCGCTACCGGAGCTCAGAGCCTA
>Ga0126335_1000995_pt1 | contig 15055 bp, 11 predicted proteins | sample OlaspJWI45metaG_FD_108409 | JGI IMG/M metagenome (GOLD analysis project Ga0126335, IMG submission 108409) | Marine gutless worms symbiont microbial communities from Oahu, Hawaii - Olavius sp. 1 OAHU.JWI-45 metaG | ecosystem: Host-associated > Annelida > Digestive system > Unclassified | place... | reverse complement strand
GACGACGACGTCCCGCGGGACCACGGCATTAGTGTTGGATCTGTGCGTATTCCGTTTGTCGTTCATTAGTCATCGTCGATCCTGACAACGGGCGAGCTGATAGCGCGTGAAACTAATGTTCTGCCCAACCCCACCGCCATAACTCACTCACAAGTTACGTTTATGGACGTCGTACAGCAGCGGCATTCGGCGTCCGACGACCGCCCACAGCGGCACAGCCTGATATAGTGTCTTTCTTTTGAGTACAAACATACTTAAGCTTAATTAAAATGGCGTATATTGGCGTAGGCTATTTAGCCATCCACTTAGGCCTACCCCAGCCCTGAACGGTTGCTAGGCAATAGATACTGTCAATGGCGTCGTTTGTTGCTAGAAAAAACGTCGAGCATAACAGTAGGCTACTTACTGAAACAAGTCACATGCCGAACTATCTCTGAACTGAGCCAGCTCCTTCCCGTTGATGTCAGTCGTACGCTAGCTTAATCCCCGACGGCTTAAAATGCTCAAAAGGACCTGTCCTTTGCTGTCTATAGGATATCTTCGCCATTATGCTTTCTATGGCAGTCTACATCCGCTGTAAAGGAGATGGTTATATTTCCATTGGGTTACCCTAATTATCTCACTGGTTTTGCGCAAATGCATTGAATCACTTTAAATATAAAATGTGACTCGAACTCCCGAAGCATCACAGACACCGATTAGTTGGATCTGCTAAATGCTAATTAAGACAAACTGGTCGCCTGCATCGGCGTTTACTTGCTCGATTGTACATACAATGTTATTGTTTGGGCGGCAGTCAACAGAACAAGAAAAGACTGATGGAGCTCAATGCATTTTGATTTAGATGCCTACAGCCACCGGGGCAACTGCCACGCTTCCAGAAATTTGCAGCTATTTATGGCTATGCTCTCTCTGCACAATTATTGTCGTGCTGTGCTTCTCACTATATAATGGTGGCTGACTTGTATTATCTGCTTATCAAGTTTGACCGTTCAGTTGAGCATTATATTACAATGACGCACTGCTGCGACACACATGACGTTGAGATGTCAACGTTCTGAATAACGTCGGTTGCTATAATGTTATCACGTAGCCGCAGAAAGCCGATTTTTTGTTTCGTATTTCTGCTGAAAATCTTTCGAAATTTGCAAAGTCACATGGCAACGATATCATGTGTGAACGACATTGTTGGCGCGATATATTAGTCATTATTAATTAAAGTCTGCACTGAACTATTTAGAGTCTGCTGTTTAGGCTGTTGTATTAGATAAAAATACACATGAAAACCTCAAAAGTTGTTTAATTGCCGTACAGTGTGCAAAGTATGCAACTCGCTGTTGTGTGACGAAATACCAGATATTTATAGTGTTACATGTATGTAGGTATTTTTCTTGAAAATAAGCCACATCTGCGAATTGTCTACCTCCTGCGTGCTAACTGAGTGTGTATCCGGTGAGAAATACATATGAATTGAATTACGCGTCAGTCTGATGCAAAATAAATGAACGAATGTGTACACGGAGTGCGCCGTGTGACAGTGACAGTAGGATGCAAGCAATATGCAAATGTGCAGCGTCAGAAACCAACCGAATCATATGCGTTATGGGCAAGGGATGACGGATGGATGGTGCGTGGTTTTGGCGACGGGTAAGTAAGTAAGCACTTCGTCAGCATAAATAAGTCACGTTTAATTACTCGAAGATCGTCGCTCTGACGTGGGCTGCTCGACAAGAACGACGCAGACTAACGGAGACATATCGACAGGCAAACAGAGAGACGGAGACAGAGACAGACAAAGCAAAAAACATGACCATTGCCAGCATCGCGAAACGTGATACTTCATAACATGGACCATGAAGCAGGCACGGACAGTTTTAAATGAAAAATGACGTTCCAAAAAAATAAAAACTAAACGAAATTTTTAAGTTTTTCGATCATAATCTTGACTATGGTCAGGCAACATTTTTTATTAAATATGCCTTAGTTTTTTGTGTAAAACATGTAAAACAATATATTGAGCAGTTACGGTTAATCATATGCTGCAGTAAATTGGTGTTCAAACGTTCTGCGATTAACCACTCTGCACTTCCCTATAGGTGGCTGAAGACACGTAGGTGACGTGGCCCGTATATTAATAACAGTCCGACAAATTACTGCTGCTTGTCTTCTCTCGTCGCAAACTCGTCTTACTTGGTCATTCTGCGTCGTCTGTTGCCTGTCTATAGGCTACTCACGGACAGCTTGCAGTCATCTTCATCTTCCAAAACAGGTCGAGTAATACCGCACCGGGGTGCATGGGCGCTGTATCTGTAGTCTCTTCCAAGTTTTGTAGTTCGATAGTTGATGAAGACGAAAACGATCTTGAGATGAACGCAATCGGTCAATATCAAAACGAGTGGCAAGAGTAACTTGGCGATGGCCGCATCGAGTCCCCCGTTCCCTCACTGAGGGGGATCAAAGCCCCACCCCATCTAATAAAATGTTTATTGGCGAAACATTGCAATTTACCGTACCGGTATTGTGTTATTTTAAAAAGAAAGTTTACCTCCACCCGCAATATCTTTCTTTTGTTTCTGTCGCCCTTGGCTACAGATATCACCTAAAGTTGTAATCAAATAACGCATTTATGCTATTTGACCGAATTTTGCTTTATGCGTGGTGTGGTAGAATAGGCCTATGACTGTATAGAGTTTACTTTTGTATTAGTGTAATGTAAATATGTATTTATGTACATATGTAATTATGTACATTGTAATTATGTGCGATCCCATTTCTTTTATTTTGCGATTAACCGCTTGGCTGCATGCATGTCTTGAGTCCTCGTTCTTGTTCTTGGACTATGGACACTGGGTCTGTGCACTGTGCACTGCTTTGTGTGTTTGTTTTTGCTAACTTCCCAGCTGTTGCCGCCAGCAAATTACACGGCTTGGTGACAAAAGCAACGGGCGTGAAACATAAATTTTGTCTCATGTCTCTAGTCGGCGGCGCTCGGGCTGGGTGGGAGTCACAACTCGCGCTACGCGGAATACGTGTTGTACCTTTATGTAATATTTATTTCAAACGACGACTTTTTCGCATTCACGCTGTTACACACACCGTTACGCTGTAACAGTTGTGTGTCTTTATTCTGATTTCAGCCACAAACTCGTTCGGTTGATTAAATTTAGCTGTAACTCCAGTTAAGTGGCTTAAAAAGTGTAATTTAGCTCAAACAGCATCTGATAACCTTGGAACGTAAACTTGTTGATGTCAGCGATAAGTATACGACGATTACGACTAAAGACAGATAAGTCAGGGTAAAAGATTTACCGACTTTAGCCCGCCGGTCATTAGTGAGCCGCGACAATAGCCCGCCGTCAATAGCCCTCCAGTCATAAGCCCGCCGGAATGCGACATCAGCCCGCGTCTTTAACACCGGTGCTGCGAAGAAGGAAGGATGATTATAGCATCTCACTGAGCAGCGGCAGGCAGTGTGATGTTTGCTCACTGCGCCCTCGTCCCAGTAGACAGTCCGTCTAACAGCCGTCCACGTATACTGAGCAGGTAAAAGTTTTGTGAAGTCTAATCGTTGTACGCCATTAATCGACACCGTCGGGCCTATTGCGAACGAATAACCTACGCGAAAGTTGGAATTCGGGATTTGCGAAGTGTGTTGGACACTGCCACCCGTCGGTTTGGGTATTCATCAACGCTGTTCGTAAAGGCGCCGTCTTAGCAACAACCGACATACTCCACAATGAGCACGGTCAACCTCCGAAGAAACATACAAATCGCGGAATGAGGGCTCTGCAAGTTCGTCTCGTGCGAATACACCCCTCAACCTCTGTGGCCTCATTTTATTGGTGATGACGGTCTAGAGTAAAGAGGGAATATTAACACAGCTGCTCTAGTTACTATAGTACAGTGCAATACTCTTGTTGTGCGATGTTCTAGGTAGCTTATAGGTCCAACAGATTGGTTTTTGTCACACTGGGACCCTTACGCTGTGATTAGCCTAGAGGCGGTTGCCTACAGTTCATACTGTAACACGGTGGAGTGGTTCTGGTGGGATTGAAGCCTTTATCAGTGGTCAACTGGCTTCCTTCAGTGCTTTGATGCTGCTGGTTGGGTCATCTGACCTGTAAAAATCGTCCCTGAAATGACCTATAAAGTGTCGAATCTTAAGCCTCTACTCAGCCACTCATTCACTCGTGCAAATATGCGCTGCGCTACGTTGCCGAAACATTGAACACGGCGGCCCACACTATACGCTTTGCGTGACAGTTTTGGTACAGTCACCCGGTGATTGACATACGAATTAACATGTCGACAGTGCGATTTGCGCGACAGACATATGGTTAGAATACCTATATAGTTTACAGTTAGTAGGTCTATGAAGTGATGCTTGGACGTTTTCTAGTATGGGTAATTTGTGCGTAATTAAGTTATATTTCAAAAGCTACGTCGCATCTCCGCTGGCTTATGACTGTCGGGCTATTGTCAGCATATCAGGGTAAAAAGTGATATGTAACATTTAAAACTCGTGTGTTCGCGTGCGCTCGTTCTTTTACTGTATAATATGATCAAAAACGATATTGTGTCTAAGAACGGTCCAAATACTATAAAGCCTGAGACAACTATTCTGTTTTGAATGTTGACACTGTGACTTCACTGCCGAAGCAGTTAAGAGTTTATGCTATTGCAGTAAAAAAGGAAAGAATGAAGCTGCATATGCTTTGAAGATTGCGAATGACCTTATTGACATTTCTCAACGTGAATAACTCGGCCTAGAACTCACAGAAACCGGAATCTCAGATGCGCTAGCACGAACACTTTCGACACCTCCAAATATTCTTTTTATCCTGGGACACTATCGTGGACTGTAACGGGCTCCTAGAAGATGTTACCGCACCATGCTTACTGTCTTATAAAGGGAGGCTCCAAAATTTGCCAAGCACGTACGCGCGCTTGCGTCCAACGTAAGCCCTAATGAACATGTGTATTCGTCAAAAATAAGGCCTTACGGAAGTATTTGCACGGAAGCAGTGATGATGTTATGGCTGTATGCTGAGTCACGAAATGTACGATTTTTGACGATAAAAATCCGGCTGCATGATGATGTTACTAGTATAAACTGTGATCCAAAAATTTGACCTTGTTTGTTTTACTGTATTTTTTACAAACTTTGACCAATGTCTATTATACATGGCGAAAAAAGCTGCCGAGACACAACCTTGGGCACAGTGCAGTCACGGTGGATGCACAAACTCTCATGCCTGCTTTTGCGAAACAGTTGAATAAATATATTTATCTACATCGATGTTTTTTTGTTTCCAGTTTAAATATGGGACAATACATGATCATGTGTATCAGACGCCAGTTAGATACGTGGCTGACTTGAGTCAATACTTGATTGACACTTGGAATGGCTTGTCAAGTTGTCGCAAAGCATTGTTGACGATGCCGTTGATTGAATGTCGTAAGAGACGTCATGCTTGCGTAGATGGAAAACGCCATGTGAACGTTTTTCTGTAATACTTAGACTCAAATGCAGACACTTTGTGTGGATAAACTAAATATTTTGCAATGGTAAAGTGTAACTTTGGTTGATAAAGTTATTACTATGCAGTTATTATGCGTTTGACCTGTAGTAGCCTATACAGCAGCAGTATTTAACTGTAACGTGTAAAAATCGATACTTTTGTGTTGCAAATTAACTCAGTGAAACATGATAGAAATCAGCCGACGTTTGTAAAGACGGCAGCAAAATGAAAACGTGTAAAGATTTTTGGACCACCGTGTAGTTTTTGATTCATTTGCAGTGGCAGTCCACTCTGTCGGCGCGTTGTTAAGTGACATGCCTGTCGTCGGCAGCCACAGAAAACCCAATGAAAACTTTATGACATGACACGGTGTAGCGGCGGCCTCCGGCCTTGTGATGTAGATGTTCTGTTGAAATCCAAACTCCATCACTTCGATTAGTTGTGGATTTGTTTTACAGCCTCTCTGTTGACCGGTCGCTATAGCATACTGCCTATGGCCCATATTTTGACTTGCATGGCGAATTTTGGTGCGTTATACACGCAATAGCACGCTGTAGCAATGTCCGTACTACCTTTCGTTATACGTACTGCTGGTGTAAACGAATAACTTCGAACGTTACTACACGGTCTTCAGATAAATTAGGCACCCATGTGTTTTGCGCTATTACTCAACGCACGCTTGAGCGATTCGCGTGCATTGTTGGAAACAAATAAGAGTTATAATAACAGCTCTTAAACCGCGGAATTAATCTGCTTACAAACAACGAACGTAAGTAACTGATGAATACAGAAATATCGTCAACCTTTGAAACCGCTAAAAACGCAGTCAAAATTCGCAAACGAAGTTTTACGTCGCCGACCGTTCAGTTAAAGTTTGTGCCTGAAGTGTCCTCCGGCTGCTTTTACACACGTCCGAAGTCGAATGCGCCATTGCTTTATGATGGCACAGTCAACAGACTTAAGTAAATACTGTTTATTGTATCATAGTTTAATTAAAGATGAAATTAATCAGTCGATACTTTCTAAAAAGTTGATATTAGAATTGCTAATTATTCAATCATGCTGCGATTGCCGCGGTGCCAACACAAACAGACGTCAGACTTCATTGATTCCCAGCAACTGTTAGGCCTATACTCTACAGAATATATATGACTCAACTGAGACCGCCAACATTGCTGTTCGTGACAAGCTTCTTGGCACGACAGACCTATGCTGCCTCTGGTTCTGTGCTGTGCTGTTGCTTGACTTCAATGCCGCTATCGACAGTTTGACACTGCGCAAGACGCTGGAACTCTTCTTTTATGTCTCTTGCAATTAATCTCAAACGCAGCATCCTAAAATCTACGCTGTTTTGTCACGCGTTCCGTAGTCCAATTTCGATTTTTTTTCATTCAGTATATATATTTTTAATTTGTATCTTCTTTTACGTTGAGTCCTTTGTTTCATTTTAATAAACTACAGTTCAATGCCATTTGATACTTTAAGTCCACGTAGTAGTGACTACAATAAGCTGAGTGCAAGTAAGTCAGAGCGATCGTATATGCCTACATATCGTGTCATAATAACGATGACGATGTCAGTCATCATCAGCATCAGCAACTTGAGCCAGGCAAACACAGATCATGAAGTGGACCGGCAAGTGTGTACACAGTGCGTAATGAACTACGACCATACGATGCCGTACAACAATGACGCATGTCGCTACCCGAACTCCATCGGCATACACTAATTTTCCGCCCATTGCGGCGCATGTAATACGATGTGTAAATATGAGTATATTCTCTGACTGTTGTTTGTTGTCGTTGCAGCGTCTGATAGTGATGAACGGATCAGCCCTGCTGCTGCTGCTCCTGCTGCGGCTTCCGATAATCCTTCTCATTGCGCATCTCAAGTACGTACTGCTGCAATCCACATTTTAGTTACTGAGAATTTAAATCAAACAAACATTCAGTCATTTAATCAATTATTCCAGTGACTTAGAATGGACAAACCGCAATAATGTGCAAAAACTGAAAGCGCGCGTGACACTCGTCAGCTGTGTTGTAGTGTCACAAAAAAGCTGAACTGACGCTAAACAGAGATACACCGTTGCTTAACACTTTCTCCTTTTTAGTGTGACTTCCTGTGGCCTTGAATTTCTGAAACAGGTGTTCATGGCCACGGCGACTAAATTTTGATTTAATATAACCCATTAGGAAACCTAAACTCCGGGCGCTAGGCCGGAGAGCGGAGCTCATTAGAAGCGGCTCTTCGCTCTTCACACTTTTATTTCAGATTTCTAACACTAAAAAAGAAGACTTTGACTAGTGTTATTATTACAAAGTTTACATTGTAGAACAATACATTCAATTTGTCTACTACTTATCTGTCGATTCTGCAGTGCACTAATTACTGTTGTGATACGACATTAACCCACGCCCAATTATTCCTTTGTCGCGATAAAAGCATAATCTATTTTTAGCCTGACCAATCACAGCGCAATAGTGTTTCGGCTGTTGCGGTCGTTTTTAAATACAAACAATTTGCTGTTTTGGCGGTTTCCGCTGTTCGTGAGTTTTAGATAAAGTTTTGCCGATCTTTGGCAGCATCTAACTCTGTCAATCGTGGTTAATTTTCAAAATGGAGACCAGCAAAAGACGCCAAATACCGACGAAGAACGCGTGTAAAAATTTCAGAGGCCTTCAAATAAAGAAAAATTTCGTCACTACTTTCGTCGCGGTGAGAAAACTACTTCCGTCACCGTCAGAAACTACATACTAGTCAGCAGCGGCAACCACATACAAATCTTAACAAAACATATAGTACGCGCACACACGCGCGATCTTACTATGGCCGCAGCCGGCGGGTCTTCGGCCCGGACCCGGGCTGCGCCCAGTATAATCTGATACGTCACCGGAAGCTTTCGTAGTACTTCTTCCCCTGTTAGGACAACAAGGCAAGATATGAAACTTTTATTCGGTTTCTCGTCTTGCTGTACTTGCAGCCTGGCGACGTGTCGACGAGTTGGCGGTAAGTTGCACAAACACAACATAACCGATCTGCTGGATTCGTTACTTGAAGGCTACAACAAGCATCTCCGACCAGACTTCGGCGGTAAGCGGCCTAGTCTGTATCGATAAATATCGATAAATGACGACACCAGAAGCCGCATTCAAACTATGCGAAATTTCAATATATGGACTGTATAATCCTGTATAGTTGTAATACAAAGTCTTAGCCTGTAGCCCTAATAATAAACCACAATTTGCTGGACCAGCAGACGGTGGATGCACCTAGCATCAACGCATTCAAGTCTATATTAGCATATATCAGGATAACCGTGGGTTTTTTTCATGGACTAGTCCGCTGAGCCCTAGGCCTTACTGGTCGGATGATCTGCCAGTGAGGCTGGTATATTACTCTAAAAGATTTAGCGAAATCCTTTGTTGTAAAATATTGCTGAAACTAATGCATACAATTTTAGTTCTGGCATGGTTCACATTACTATACAAACATTCTACAACAACTAAAGTCCTACTACTTTAGGCCGCATCGAATGTTAGTCTGTCAGACTGCAAGTCTGTGTGTCACGCGGCTTCGCTGTGCAAACACGGCTGAATAGATCAAGATCCTGCTTGGGGTGGAAATTTGGGGACCCAAGGAACATTGCGTTAAACACGAGTCTCGATTCCCCATGAAATCGGATTCGATGCGGCCTTGGCCAAAATACTTTGGCCACTTGTTTCTAGTTGCTGCGTTACGACATTACAGCAAATAGCGTTCAAAAACTGACTGGTACCACAGTATTATCGGCATGACCATTTTTGTCTTGTTTACACATTTTACCATCGATCAGTGCCTACAAGTATGACTATGGAGTAGCAATGCAGCGAAAAATATCTTCACAGCCTTACGATAGCGCCTCGTCGACCGATGGCAGACAACAGTGACAACCATTGTCTTTGAAAATAACCGGATCCCAGTCTATAGAGCAAGAAAAACTAAACACTGCAACGGACTGACTGAACTGGCTCGACTACGTTTCCGGCCCGAGGTTAGCGGTCAAATTCACGCCAACGATTGGGCGTCGACGTGGCCAGCGGCGAACACGAATATAAAAATTGAAATAAATCAAGATCACATGAACTTCCGAGAAGAGACACAAATCAACTGCTATCATTGGCCTCCAGTCGTCAAATGATACGCCTCTGCGCGAATCATCAATGATTTGGGTGTTCTCGGTGAAATATAGGCCAATAACACGCTGCCGGCGAGCGCTGTAGGCGTTTGCCAGTCAAAGAAGCAGTCAACAACGACTCTGCGAACTTAAGTACTCCACTGATAACTCCTACTGGGCCTCTTCTGTCTAATTCGCCAGTTTCCTGTGGACATCACAGGTCAAATTTTCAAGGCATTCTCCGAAGATTGCGAGATCGGGATTTTTACAGTTCGAATAATAACAACACGAAACATCGAAGTTGCTTTTTGCAACCCTTTTAACCCCATGACTTGATTCGACATGGTAGACAATCAGTCAACCTTCGGATAGTGACAGGCTTACGCCACAGCTAACAGAATACGGTAAAAAGTCAAGATAAACTGTATCTAAACTGCACGCTTAAAATGCATGTATGATTTAAGACAACGTTTAAAAGTCGCGGTCAAATGGTGATAACGAATAGTAAACGTGAGTCAGTTCTTCTGCGACGTTGCTTGAGAATACTGACGCATGCAGTGCCGAGTGATCAGTGATGAGACAAAAACGATATTTCAAGCTACTTTGTCGTACTCGTAGACACAGTAGGCGGCTGCGTTGAGTGGTCGCTAATAGACAGACCACACACGCTGATGCGCCTACAACGTTATTCACTCACGCTGCAACTGCGCCAACAGTCGTAAAATATACAACAAAGACTGCGTGAACCCAGCCCTGAAAAATTTAAAAATTAAAACTCATGCAGATTTTGTGAACTTTTGTCACTTCATTGCTTTGGTTTGCTGTATATTTTATGCATCCCCGCCCACACAGGCGCTGGAGACATTATGTTTTCTGGTGATATGAGCGTAATGCCTATCCGTGTTCTGTCCTGTCTGTCTCGAATGTCGCAAAACTGCACAGATCCTTGATCCTTGGTTCAGCCGGTGTCAAAGACACATTGGGCCACAAACTGCAGAGATGTTGTCAAAGATTCTTGTGGCATGTGGGCGCATGCCGGCGAAGGCTTTTACATCGTTTAAAGGCATTCATAAAAAGGTAAAGATCATAAATTGATACAGTGCCCCTTAGTAAAGGAACCTCACTGAAGAGGCGCTCATACTTTAAATCCTTCTATAAAAATATAGATGCCACGTCCGTTTCCCAGATTCCGTGTTGTTAGAACCCCAGCTATGCATGGAACGCTACGTAACGCATCTCGGACTCGGATCCTTCGCGTTACGTTACGTTACGCACTCGCTGATGTCGTTATTCTCGTCCATAAACGTCGCACCGAGACAACAGCGAGCGACGACGTATCTACGCACACTCGTCCGGTGGTCCCAGCTCGCTTTCTTCCGTCACTGGGCGTCGTCGTCGTCGTCTCCGCAATTAGCCGCCGATAGATCATGTTTCTAGGCTGGGCTGGGTCGGTGGTCCGTACGACGTGGTTATCAATGGCATGAAGCATTGAACTATGATTCGTCACACTGAGTGTCAGCTGCAGCCTGGTGCGCGCTCTACACCATCAGCGACGCAGTCGACTATATCCAACAACGAACATCACAAAAATAAACGAATTTAATAAAAAGACACACACTGGAACATAAACACACATAAACTGAATTGCTGAAAGACTGACAAAGACATAAACAAACACACTAATATAATACACTTGTAGTGCGCCCCTTCCATAGGACCAAGGGCGTATTCTAATTCTAAAGTCATTACACAGTTGCTTCACAGCGTTGTTTTGTATTCCAGATCAAACATAAAAATTTTTAAACGTTTTTTTTAAAATAACCATTACTACAAAATATAAAGTAGACAGTTAAAATACACAAGATATAAAAATATTAAAAATGATGAAAATATTGCTACTATTGATAATCAAGTTGGCTATAAATGAACTACGTAGTATTGAAATTCTGAACGGTAAGTTGAAAACTATCGACTCTCAGCAACGTCGTAACTCGTTGTGTGTGGTCGCAATCGCATGACTGCTTGACCGTGGCTGATATGCCGACGTCACGGCGACGTTACGGCTAGATCTTGTGAATCATACATATAATAAACTGCGTCATCGCTTTCTTGTCGCATGACTCACGCGGCCGTAAACAAGCGACGTTTCAGAACAACAATAATTCATCAATTTGTCTTGTCGAAATAGCACACAATTCGTGGAGTCAGAGAGTTAGAAGCAGATATTCTACATCATTAATGGTCTGTTAACGTTAAGAGCGTTTATTTATTTATTTCTATTTATTTATTTCAGATTTTCGGTAATCAACAGCACGGAGTTCTGTATAGGGCTACTGTTATTTTGTTTCGTTCCAGCACAAGATTAAAATTATATTTACTTTTCTCATAGTTTTTTGCTGCTTTATGTACACCGTGTCCGAAAAAATGGAACCAATAGTGTTTCAGACATAATAAACAAAAAATATATAGTTGTAATTTTTGCACGGAATGTCGTCAAGATAATGCGAAACCAAACCAACACAACAAATGTCCGCTGCACCTAAGCAGTGTCACTACTTTACCTTGTGAATTAAACGACCAACGCACACCGTCATAACTGACAACTAACTGCAAGAAAATCAGACCGTAATATCAACTGTTCGATTTGAATAGTGAATGAAGGCTTCAAAGGCCGCAAGTATTGCAAAAACACAATGTCAGAATGAAAAGCAGTGCTCGAAATGACCACAGCCCACCCTGACACAAACTGAAAGACGGCGACGCCACTGACGCACAGCTGCAGCAATGATGACGTGACGCAGCTTGGCCCACTCGGTTCTGATTCTGATGTGATGTTTGAAATGGTGTGTGTCTTGTACAGCTTCTCTTGCATTTGCTACACACGCTATAGTCAACCAGATTTAAATCTGGCGAATTTAGAGGCCACAGTAGCGGCGAAATGAACTCTGGCGTTTCTCTTTTCAGGAACTCCACCGTAGCGTAAGCATTTTGATGACGTCAACTTACGTCATTATTACTTTAAGTTGTGCAAGTAGTGATGGTAGATTTTTTTTATAATTTTTTAGTTACCATAAATGTCAAGACGAACTGTGCCAGAAATTAAGAATATTTGTTGAACTTTGTCAAAGTTATGCTTAAAATACTAATGGTTCAATTTTTTCCGGACACGGTGTATATGTTTATTACTTATGTTATATATATAAACCTTTATTCACCGAAAATACACGGTAGATATAGACAGGATACAGAGATGTACAAAAGACAAAAAGAACAATACGCAATATACACTACAACATTGCAGTGGCTAGATTTCTGACTACTACATTGAGACTATGCTGTGCACTGTAGCCTACACAAAGTTTCTACTCCTACTTTACTATAGTATCAGCAACATCAGCCTGACCAGCATACTTGTAAATATCGTCTAACAAACAAAATTTCACTTTGTAAATTTTACACATAGCAGTATTAAAAGCTACACTAATACTCGCTAACTCAGATCGAGTCTAATTAATCACATCTGCACCATACAGCAGGTATGGCTTACAGTGAACATTAACAAGATGCTGCATTACAGGCTCACTGAAACTATGACTCTTAGCATATATCGAGTTAAAGCACTGAAAAAAGCGAATGCGCATGTGATGCAAGCTAACTTTAAATGACTTTGCAGACAAAATGTACAACCCTAGGTACTTCAGTTCTTTAACGCAGGCTATCGGCCTGCCATTAAGTAGAACACCATGCACAGCTTTGTTATGCGACCTACCAATTCTTACTAACTGCGATTTCTTAACATTCAGTTTCATATCCAACTTATCCAGCTCAACACAACAAGTATAAATGATCGACTGTAAGTCACACAAAGAAGCAGATAACAACAGCAGATCATCGGCATACATCACACATCCAACTAACATATTATTAAAGTAGCAGCCATGGCCAGATCTTGACAGTGCTAAAATTAAAACATTAACATACAGTGCAAATAAATGACGGTTGGGCGGAAATTCAGATGATAGGCTGAATGTAGCGAAATTCAATTGCTGGTTTTGTGTTAGTAGAGAATTGAATTCCGCTGTCGTTCGTACGAAGTTCGTCTGTGTGGGCGAGTCTGTGTGACGTGAAACTAATTAAAATAGTTTCCTCGGGAGGAACCGTCGCACAGCCCCTTGTCAGTCAATGTTTATTAGCAAGCGCCAAACGGCGACAGTACTTTTTGACCAGTGTCTTCTTCTTCTATGTTAAACCTCTCTAGATATTATGCTGTTGTACTTATCTGAACAGCAGTCTCTGCGCTCCGTCGTATACAAGTGAAACTTATACTACAGTACGAGCGGAGCGTAGTACGACAGCCTAATATCGACTTAAAGCGTGTGTGAGTCTGTCCGTCCGGTCTCCGCCCGTCCCTCCGTCCGGTCAATAATTCGCGATATCTTAAAAACAGTGTATGATACAATGTAAGTTTGTATGATTCATTAATAGGAAGTCACACACGGGCTTTCGATCTGTACTAAAATCGGTGACCTTGAATGATCTTGAACGGCGTTATGGTTATTTTGCAGTGTTTTTTTTCGCTGAAAGCGGTCCTAGCGATAAAATTTAAACTTACTGCCAGTGCAAGCAGTAGCCCGTCCACTCCTTCCCTTCTAACGTTCTATCGCGGTTTTACCAGAATCGTGCGAGAATTAGCCTTAAGTGTTGTTTCCACAGACGCTCCGTTGCGCGTCGCAGCGAGCGATGGCAGTTGCTCACACTGGCTCATACGTGGAAACCGTTACCATTAAAATCTCTCTCAATGGCCGGTAGATAGTGTTTCTATCTGGTGACAACACGACGTCACATTCTGTTCTCATTCGCATCGGTTTGTGTAAAGTTCTGCGCCGTCACCACTGTTGACACCATAGTGGCTGGCTCACTGCTAAGCAGCCCTTATTCATCGTTTCTCTGTCTCTGTGTATGCATTCATTTTCCGAACACTGAAATCTGCTACAGGATTACTGCGGCAACATACCCCGTGACATCGCTTGCTGACTGACGCTATAGATGGGTATCAGCAGCGTCAAGCAAGTAGTAATTAGATCTGACCGGCATATGAGACTTAGCAACGCGCTAGCCCAGAGGTCTACCGGCTTGTCGATCTAGCGGGTTTATTTAGCCGCGGGCAACAAAATTGCCATAGCTATATGTTTTACCTCTAAGTCTTCTTTTTTTAGTCAACCGCACTTAATGTGAGCAAACGGCCTGTTGGTGAGGGGTAAGAGGGGGTTTTTGACCCTCTACTAGCCAGAGTTAAGCTATAACTCTTAGCCCCCGAACCAACCTCTAAATTGGGGAAATTAGCTCAAGCGTGCAAGAGGTATAACATCAGACACTT
>Ga0126335_1000994_pt1 | contig 15061 bp, 12 predicted proteins | sample OlaspJWI45metaG_FD_108409 | JGI IMG/M metagenome (GOLD analysis project Ga0126335, IMG submission 108409) | Marine gutless worms symbiont microbial communities from Oahu, Hawaii - Olavius sp. 1 OAHU.JWI-45 metaG | ecosystem: Host-associated > Annelida > Digestive system > Unclassified | place... | reverse complement strand
TTCAGTGCTTTGACGCTGTTGGTTGGGTCATCTGGCCTGTAAAAATCGTCCCCGAAATGATTTATAACGTGTCGAGTGGGACGTTAAACCTCTGGTCACTCACTCACTCCGATACGAGTTGTGCAACGATGCGCGGCCATGTCAGCAACAGCTGAGCTCTTGTGAGCCTCGTTAATAATATCTGACAAAATCATGTAATCGATAACTATTTATTCACCATTCACCTGGAGCATTAATCGTGTTTTGCTGTTAACTGTGTATAGCTGGACCTGTTAAGTATGGAGTCAATCCGTAAGTTTGCAGACGAGTTCCACGCATCTGGCAAGAAGCTTCACATGCTGCTCAACTGTCACGGCTTCAAACCACACTCCTCGACTCAGCTTAGCCTCAGCACTGACAACTTCGAACAGACAATGGCTGCCAATCATCTCGGTCAGTGTTATGATTGCGTAATTCTACGGTTCACTCCGTTTGTCTTGTTAGCAGTTACTGTCTCCGTGCTTGCATATGATGTTTTGACTAAATTCTGTAAAGGGTTGGTTATTGCTTGGGCATTGAAAATGATTTAGATACAGGTGGGATTACGATGCAGGATTTTTAAACTGTACACTGTTTGAACATGTCTACTTTTCTGGCTAGAGCCTCGAAACAGGCAGCCAAATTATCGTATTCATGGGCTCCCAGAAGTCTGCACCTCAAAGAGGACCTGGATCCGTGCAGCGGCTTTTGCATGCCGCAGGCGCGTTGCGCACAGACATACTTAGACACGACGCTACCGGAACATCGTTTCCAATAGTTTAATGATTTCGACGCGGCCTAAAGTAATACCGCCTTGGACTGACAAATCGACTGCATTTGTAATTTTCTGTAACTGATTACTGGATGTAAACAGGACACTTTCTGCTGACGAGCTTGTTGCTGACGGATCTCAAGAACTCAGCTGCTGATGGTAGTGACGCCAGGGTGGTGGTCGTGACGTCATCTCTGCATGACGTCAGCGCCAACAAGTCTTGTCGAAGTGCGTCGAGTCTCTGTCTCTCTCGCTCTCTCTCTGTCTTTCATAACATCACGACTTCAATCTTCCAGAATTCGTAGCATATTTTAGTGGATACTGGTATTCACTTGTTCACTGCTGGGACGCGGGACAAGGTTATTCCCTTTCCCTCTTTCTGCCTCTTTCCTCCTCATCCTCTTACAAGTTAGAAACCTGGAGGCAATGTAAGCTCCCATACCATGGTATCTTGGGTCAAGCCTAGGCTGAAAACTCATTTTGTGCATTTTTATGCTCAACACATCTGGTGGCATTAGGCTTCGATTTGTACAGCTGGGACAAAAGGCCAAAACTTTTCGACAAATCCTAGAAATACTGGGACATTTGTCACAGTAGTTACACAGCTAATATGTCGTGCAGTCTTCAGAGAAGTCCCGAGTCTAGTTCATTAGGCTCCTGTAAGAGGGGTGCTCAGCTGGTGAAGCTTAAGGCTTGCTGATATAACCGGATGGATTGTGTTGTTTGTTAGATCTACAGCCGCTGAATCTTGACAACATTTTCCTCTTCAACGAGAAGATGTACAATGCAGCTCAGGCGTACAAGAACTCACGTGCTGCCAATCTCATGTTCTCGTATGAGCTTGCCAGACGGGTGCAGGACTCTGGAGTGAAAGTCTATGCAATTTGCCCTGGTAGGTCATAGGTCATGCCCAGCCTGTTCCTATCAGTAGCTTGTGCAGTCTGTTACTCAGTGCTGTTTTTTCAGCATTTAACAGGTTCAAAAATGGACCATAGGATGTCCTCAGAAATATCAAATGATTTTTGTTGTGTTTATTATCTCATATTACCAGCTTTCAGACTCAATACCAAGCAGTAATCCCACCACATATTAATCAGTTCTTTCACACTGACAGCGCAATATTTACTGAAATATCAAATACTTGTGCAACTAAGCTAATTGTACATATATACTCTGTTCAAGTTTGCCAAGAAAGAAATTACGATTAGCATACAATGACAAATATGTAAAGCAGTTATTGCTTATTACATACAGTTTGTAAATATTATTTCCTGCGTGCTTTTATTTTGTGTGCTGATTTTGCGTAATGAGTAGCTACATAATATAGCATCAGCATATGGTAATGTTTTCAGCCGCATCTGTCCGTATGTGTGTACGTGTGTCTGGCTGAAACCTTTGAATGCCTTGAACTTCTGTACACACTTCAAATTCATTTTTGCTATGACAGATATGTCCTGATAATAGATACGTTAGGTTTCAGTGTCAAGACTCAAGGTCAAGCTCAGAAGAGCAAAAAATTATGTGTGAAAAAGTACACAGGTAGACTGCTTTCGACTGAGGCATTCTTTTCTCATTGTGATATTTACATTAGCTATAACTTAGGAGTTTTTGGTAGAAGACTGTAGAGATGTAGTTGTAAATAGTTTACTACAGCTGATGGCTCCGGTTTTTTACTAACTTATTCTGGTTTGTGTTCTACTGCTTAGGCGTGGAACCCACAACTGAGATGACAAGTGGCAAATGTCTGTTTTCACGAATATTTGGGCGCTGCGTTACTGAACCGGTATCTGCGCAGCAAGCAGCAACTGCCATCTGTTCACTGTGCACTGATGACAAATACAAAGGTTTAGCAGTTTAGTTTTACTTACTTTTTTTAGCTCCGCATGGATGCAGCCTAGATGAGCGAATCATAGACACGTAGTCTGTTCGAACTGTGTCTGTGTGCCTGTTAACTAGGGTGTCACAAATTGTAACTGCTGTCTTCCATCCAGGAAGCCTTCGTGGCAGGATCTGATACATGTGGACATCAGTGTTTTATTAACAGTGTATTTATTAACATTGTCTTTATTAGCATTGTCTTTAATTACTTTTTAGTCCGCGTGCCTTGACATTGTAAAGTGTCCTTGAAATAGTTTTTTTTATCTACGACACTTTAATATTGACTATTTTACTTTATATTACATCAGAAGTCAATGGAAAGAAAACTGGTAGCAGGATCAGGTGGTTAACTTTTCCCTTGTGGATGACACCACAATTCGGCAACCAGGTTTCGATCTTCCACGACAACAATGGTCCCTGCATAACCATTTCTGGATTGCACAGGGTCACTGTGGTGCCTGTAAGAAGAAATGGAACCAGGCAGCCACTGATTTGTGTCCTTGTGATGAAAAGCAAATGATGTCCCACACTGTCGATTCTTGTCCTCTGTTGCTACTACACTCAGCTGTTGCTTGGCTAATCAGCTATGGCTCTTAATGCACATGCAGGAAGAAGAAGAACAGAGATTTATAATCTTGAATTCAGAGACATACTGTGAAACTCTGATCACAAACCAAAAATTACCTCATGCTGACCTACTTAGGCCAGTTGAGCGTCCCTGCCCATGGGCAGCTTGTTTGGTATAACCCATTGTAAATTTGGCACATACGTGGAAATGTATGAATGTCATACTGAATAAATTATGTATTTATTGAAACGTTCACAAAAACTAGAACATATGCAAGTAGTATTGTGTACATTACTTGCAGCTAGATTTGTTGGCATGTTGCAGAGCTGAGTGGAAAGTACATCAAAGATGGTGAAGAGATACAATCGTCGGAAGAAACGAGGAACGAAGAATCACAAGCTAAGCTGTGGGAATTGAGTGCTCGGCTGGTGAGACTGGAAGGTTATGAGTCACTGGAACTGACACCGCCAGCACCAGAAGAACCAACAGGAAAGGAGAAAGTGAAGAAAGAGAAGAAGGCAAAGAAAGATAAGGGTGTTGCGACTGATAAGCCAGAGGAGAATGTGGTTGTGGAAAATGGAAATGCTGCTGAGAATGGAGAGACCGAGAAAGTTCATGAAGATAAAGAAAAACAAGATATGGAGGAGGTGAGAGAAGAGCCGACACTGAAAAGTGATAAAATTGAAGATGTAGCCGAGAGTGAGACGTCGAAGCAAGAAGCAGTGTGTACTAATGGTGAATGTAAGACTGTAGTTGACGAGACGCACACAGCTTCGGAAGCTGAGAAGCCGGAAGTAGAGAAAGTTGAGGTAAATGATGGAGGCGACTGTGTCACGGCATCAGAGTAAAGATATCAAATGGGAGTGAATTTTATAGACTGATACAGGAGTTTTACTGATAAGAGTATTCTTCATTATAATGAATGACATTGTAATGTTTCTGTGTGTTTCTGCCTGTATCAACTACTGTGCTTTATTATTCAGACAATGGTTCACGATGTAGTTAGTAATTGCTAATTAATTGTGTAGTATATGTCTCCCCAGAAAATTATTTTAACATACTCCTATTTTCTGAAGTGATGACTGCTGTAAAGTACTGAGTTTTTAAAGAACAGTTCTGCATATGCTTCTACAGTTTATATTTCATTTGTGACATTTGTATGTGAGGCTTTTTTATTTGTACTTTTATATTACTGTTTATGTATGCTATGTGTAGTTCTGATTCGTTAACTGTATGGAGAAACTGATAATGTTCATTCACTAGCTATATTGTGCTATATAAACGTTTGTCTGTATTTTAATGCTACATTGTCAAGTCAGTGTGTGCAATATTAGAGAAATAGAGGATGAGGTTGTTTTGCTGTACACGATTCAGTTCTGAGAAATAAAACAAATCATGAAGATCTCACGAGTGTCCGCTAAATGTATTGTGAATCACAAAATGTGGATAACCAGATACCTTTCTGATCATCTACAAAGGATTTGTCATGCCTCACTTTGAATATGTTATTCAAGCCTGGTCAGTGTCACCTTACTTGGGAGAGACATCGATTGCTTGGAAAAGATAACTTGGACTCAAGAATCTGAAGCTGACAACCTGGAAAAAGACATAAGAATCTGCACAATACGAGAGGACATGAGTTCAAACTGTACAACAGCAGAAGTGATGATTTTAACTGCAGACAGAAACGCTGCAAAGGACAAACAATAGGCCTAACATCTGCCATGCAGGACAGTACGTAGGCCTTTCATACAACACACAAAGCATCATATGAACATAACAGGGCAGGTGTCAGCTGTTGTAGACGCAACGCAATGGGGACTAAGGACGTCGGAAACGGGGGAGATTCGACCGCAAACAGTAGGCCTTCTGGTCCCTTTCCCGGAGTGGAATACACCGCAGTAAGCTGCCTAGAACATCGTACAACAACAAAATGTATCACACTTGTATAGTAACTACAGCAGCAACTAGATCATATGAGGCCAGGGAGATTGAGTGGTGCCTGGTTCAGTCGCCTTTTACGACATTCCGATATCCGGCCAGGAAACACAGACTATTTTTACAACCTTAAAGCCCACACGGGGAGAATTAAAAGGAACAGATGCCTTAATTGAGCAGTAGTTCAGCTGTTTTATGTTTGTGATTGATACAAGCATTGCGTTAATTGTCAAATAAAGTTTGTCGGTGTGCTAGTTAATGTTTCACAGTTCTTTGTTTTCTTTCCTTAATATTTTAATAGTCACAAATCCGGCTCCGGCCGCATATGGAAAAGGCAAATCCGGTACAGCCCTAATGTAGCATTTATATATTTGATAAACGGGAAATTACAAGCTCGCGTCAAAGCCTCAAAGGACAAAGGCTAAAGCGAATGCAAGAGCAAACTCGTGGGCTTTCAACGTTTGGAAGTGTTGGTATGAAAGAAAACATGTTTGCAGAAAGCAACTGCAATCGTTATGTTGTGTATTACAGATCTTGATGTCACCGTTTTCACGCCAGAAATATTCGATCACTGGTTATCGACCGATGTTCGTTTTACCTGGGACCAAAGCCACGTTGACAACTAGAGGTCTGCACGGCCCGGGCCTGAAATCCCGCCTAGATGACAATGGGCAGGGCCTGGCAGAGAAGCTTCGGCCCGTGTGCTTACCACGGATGTGCAATTTATTACATGAATCCGAAAACCTCGGGCACTGGTAGTGCTTGCTCGGCCTGTGACTGCTGTTCGACTAGCATCTCAGTTCACAGTGGTATAAAGCCATTCTTATTCCCATTCCTCCGTTTTTCACACTGAACAAGTATCATCATACTTGGTGTCTAAAATCAATATTCAAGAAAATTTTAGTTGTGATATTTATTTTAAACACATCATCACTGTTTCAAGTCAGAGACTTCATATACTAAAGGCTTTGAAGTGCCAATGCAAGGTCTTAGTCCAGAATTGTTACTGTCTAATTCTAAAGTTTTGATTGACTGTCTTCGTAGATAGTATTATGTAAACACTTGAAGACCAAAGGAGTAGATGCATTTCTGCAGTGCTTGCTTGAGGTAATCAAATGTGTACATATTTCATCAAATATGTTGCAGGCACTGGAGGCAATATGCATTCTCGTCGTACCATCTGTTGATTCTGTCTGTTCATCAGTGATTGCAGTTCACAGACTCCTAGCTAGTCAATATGATGCAATAGTCTATCAATAGCACACATTATTTGGTGGGTCAATTATATGCTTTAAATGTAGGTAGCAAAGGGTGGCAGAGACATAATAATTTCCTAACATGCACTTTCTAACGGTACAGAAGAACAGCTTGAAACGCAAAACCAGCAAACATTCATTACAATTACAAGTGATAAACAGCACGGACCAACAACAGTCCAACGTATGTGAGATGGCCTTGAATCAAACCCAGGATTTCTCAGTTGCAAGTGTGATGGCCTAACTATCACACAACGATGCCATGGCTACTGTAGTACATCATGTACAAGTACCATCATCATCATCATTTATTTGCTCAAGTCAACTGAACAAGAAGACGCACACATGATCAACACGAGAACGAGAGCAGGACAAGAAAAGCACAGAAAACTGGCACTTACATTTTGCCCATAAATCATAAAAACACACTCAATATACACTTTCACCTTTCATTACTTTTATTTAGCTATATAAATAGATTGACTGACTGATTTTATCTTTGGATACAACTGGGACCTGTACGCTGTGGTTAGCCTAGAAGCGGTTACCTACATACTGTAACACAGTGGAGTGGTTCTGGTGGGATTGAACTCTACTAGCTCACTCATTCACTCACTTTGGCTACAACTGTCAGCAGAAGAATGCTGACAATATCTACATTTATTCCTGCACTTGATATGCCACAATCAATACCCTACTGAAGTCACAGTAAGTAACACATCATTGTCAGCATGGATAACACACACAGTTTATCACATCACGTAAAAGACAGTTAATTGCATTTGCAAACAGTCTACATACATACAATATAGTCAAATGAAGTCGTGTGAGTTCAGTGAGAACAGAATTAAAATTCAGCATTCACAATTTAATAAAATATTAAGAAACAACAATGACACTGTTCTACATCACTGCATACCTACAGTCTATGCTTCCCCTAAATCAACAAGTGACATCAATAAACAATATGAAACATTTATCAAATATGATTTTTCTGTGCAACTGTCAAAAGGACAAATATTAAGCTACACAATAGTATATTCATATGCACATTAGAAAACTGTACATCTGCTGATCATAAAAACATCACAATTATTAATAACCACAACAATAAGCTAGCAACAAGTAAAAAATGTCGAGCCATAATCAATCAACAACACACTTTGCTATTTATACTAGCAGAATCGTCCAGAGGCCTGCTGGCAGTGATGCGAACAAGACCAAATTTACAAGGACCAAGACCATAGCTCTCATAAAATCAAAGTCCTGCCATATAAATATTTTTATTGTACAGTCCCAAAATATGCTAGTCCGATGTCTTAAATAAAAATTAATTGCAGCAGATAATTAGAAGAAAAACTGGTCACAGATTGAAGGTTGAAGGAAATTTTTGGTGACATCAGTGATGTGGACAATACCAAGCTTACAAAACCGAGACTGGATTCTGTTAGACAAACAGAGAGCGATCTAGTAACAAGACGAAAGTCTCAGACCACATCGCTGCCTGCTGGTATAACTGGCAACACCTCTCTGCATCTTGTACTGGTATGTAATTAATCTGCAGAAGTATACAGACTTTTTCTGGGATAAGAGACACGAGTGATCAAGTGAGTGAAGGCTTGTCTTGCAAATTTACTGTCAAAATGTGTTGCAGTCTGGGACACCATGACAGTCAGACACAGACAGCACACACTTAAAAACAATAGCTCTCGACTCTTACCTCTGATTCTGTAGGTATAAAAAGACACATTTGTATGGATGCTGTATTACTGAGCACATCCTATGTGCTATCATCAACTAAGTCACTCATTAAGACATAATCAGTCAAAGACTGCCAGCATTTATCTCTCAACTATATACTACAGTACCGCCAATAACCCTTGCTAACAGGCTGAAACGTTGATGGAGTAAGTCCGCAGGCTGCAGTATCCTGCATCTCAATCATGCCTTGGTCAGCTCCATGCATCACACGAGCCCGTTTTATTTCCACCTCGTTAAGATCGACAAAATCTAAGTAGCTCTTGATACGATCAGCAACCGGCAGCATGGATATTGCTTCTCCGAATCTGAAATGCCGCATCCGGTCACGACGGAATTTCCCATGGAAAATGATGCGTCGGACTGCGATGCGACAGACATGCTGCAGCGATGGCGGGGTTTTAGCCCACTCCACAACAGGTTCAAGGATTTCGCTGCTGTCAAAGAACTGATTGACTGAAGTCTGCTGTTTCTGAACTTCCTCCGTAGGTACCGTGCTGCCGGCAAGAAGAAGAATGCGTACAAGCGACATGTAGCCCGTATCAATGGCATACATCAGTGGCCAGTGTAGAGTGCTGCCAGATCTATATGTTGTCTTGACGTAATTCATAACAATGGTGTTTCGTATTCTCTTTTTGGTGCTCTGTGCATTGACACTGCCACCAGCTCGAATCAGACTTATCAGGATTTGATGGCGCTTCATCTGCACCAAGTCATTCATTGCAGCACATGTATCACAGAACGGAGCAACATTATGTAAGGCATAAGGGCCAATTAGCTGTCTCTGATCTATATTTTCATAACCCTCAGCCAGACTCGAGATTACATCATCAAACCAGATACTCATATGGGGCTACTGGAACACACGTGTCGGTACACTGTCCAATTTTAGGGCTTCACCAAATGCACGAGATGCAGAGTATTACAGCCAATGACCCTGTGGTGTGGTGGGTCAGTCTGTCTATGCCTGCAGCCAGCAAAAAATGGATGAAAAGACTGACAGGAGACTTTTTATGGCCCAAGGAACACTGTACTAGGTGGGGTCCCAATCATCTACAGTAAAGGGGAGTGGGAGTGGAGAAATGTTGCAAACTGTATCAGTGTATCATACATAAATAGGCTGTTTTAACTCATTGGCATTTGCTAGATGGTGCCACATCCGATGCGATCATCACTATATTACTTTAGCCACTTGTTGCTGCAACCCATTGAACCTACCAACGAAGGGATAATCAGGCAGTTAAACAGTGCTACATTCCAAAAAGGTTACTCGCCCAAATACAGTACCGAACTAACTGGGCTCAACAAAATATTACTTAGCAAAAACATAGACTAAGTTACAATGCTTCTGCTTAACTAACATCTGTGAATACAACATCATCAAAAACTGCATGTTAACATCACTGAATAATTCTAAAGTCACTAACAGACCTAGGTCTATACCACTCTGATGTCATTCATAAAGCCAGGTTACTTTTCAATGTTCATAAATAATATCAATACCTCATTAGTAGTAGTTGACCGCAAAAGAGTAGCGACAATAGGATTGCATCCTGTACGACTTGGAATGTTTGGGTCCGCTCCAAGTTTGAGTAACATCTCGACGGCTGCAAGATTTGTTTCATATGCAGCAATCATAATAGGTGTTTTCCCGAAGTAACCATATTCATCTGGGTCATCTGAATTCTTCACCAATATTTCTATAATCTGTGGAAGATCCTGCAGTGAACAATCATCAGTAATACTTTCAGTCAGTAAGGCCCAGCAGGCCACTGAGACAGGCTTTAACTGACATCATATGCAATCAATTTAAATTGCCATTAAGTGAATCAACTGTGATTAAAATTGAATCAACATTTGGCCATCTTGCCCATCACGAACAGGGGCGGATCCGGGGGGGGCCCCCTATTTTTGGCAAACTCAATTTTATTTTCTATATTATATACAATGTCTGAAAAAAATATTTTTGAAATTGAATTTGGATTTTATGGTGGCCAAAATCCGGAGTTTTTGGAAGTTTGGGGGGTGTATGCGTGCGTGTGTGAATCGAAATCGTGGCCGCTACTGTTTTTTGTTCTGCAAAGGCCTAATTTTAAATAATATCCAAGGCCATTCTGATCCCAAATATATATGCCAGATTGCAGGAAATTGCATCTAATTTTTCAAAATTTTCTGGGGAGGCCCCCCAGACCCACCACTGGCGCTTATGCCAGTTCGGGGCTTTGCCCCATTACCAGGTCCCCCTTTCCAAAATTCCTGGATCCGCCCCTGACGAATACTTATCAGACCAACATAACAATTAGCATTTATTAAACATCTCATTTGTAAGCAGGTAATCAGACTTTTTTCTTTGACATTTTTCTCAAATAAAAAAACTGCACTGAATCAATCCAGAATGGCCTAGCATTGTAAAACTCAGTAAAAGCAAAGAGAAAGTCAAAAATGAAATGAGAAATTTGAGTACCTTGATTGCCGCCAATGATACTGCAGTTCCCGTAAGCCCATCAATTGATGTGCGATCACATCCGGCATCAATAAAATGCTGCAGTGCATCTGGACTGTTAGACTTAATTGCCGTCACATATGCCGTGTTACCCTGGCTATCGGCAACATCAACATCAGCATGTGCTCCTGCCAGAATGTCAACCACCTCTGGATGGTTATACTGTGCAGCCCAGTGCAGTGCAGTGCGGCCCTGAAAATCGGCCAGCTTTACATCAGCACCAAAGCCGATCAGCGTACGAACAGCATAAGCTGATGCTGTGGACGATTTGTTTTTGATAGCAAACATCAGCGCCGTAGTGCCATTCCAGTCCTACACACATATAGGAGCAAAGTGAAATATTCTGATGAATTCGGCCAATAATTCCCGATCATGTCAGTGATTCCAGCCCACTTTGCTGGTCTTATGGAAATAAAGGAACAGAAAAACAAGTATAAAAGAGCTGGTTACATCTTTATAACCCTAATGTGTACACATCACTTATTGGCATGGCAGCTGAAAGGCTGGATTAGCAACTCACAATAATGAAATGAATGATGATAATGATATCAGAAACAAGGTATCCTCCGTTATGAGACTGTGTGGTGTGCCCAGTGTGGTGCCAACTGTAGACTGTTCCCACTTATCCATTCACTACATTCACAAGGCTAACTGGCCCACTTCTGTCTGAATGGGCAAAGTGCCACACGGAAACACCCAAAGTGGTAGAACCATACTTCCAATTGTGAACCTGATGGCAGATTCTGAATCGGGAAGCCAGGTTTCCTATTCCAGTTTCCTAGTAACCATATGTCTATCTCACTTAGTTTCAGAGATATTCGCAAGTGACAGACAGATGGACAATGCAGACCAATACTATAGCTGGCCCCCACATTGTGGTGGGCCAGCTAATAAACAGTATGGCAATAATGTCATGTCATTTACAACCAGGCAACGACAAAAATGCACGTGGTTTTCTAAACCCTTAAACATTATGTCAAGACTATTTGGCTATCAGAATATCTGCCTAAAATACCTGCATATTGAGGAGATTTGCCAGAGCTCTGGGAGAGCCTACCAGCTGACCAACCAATGCAATGATGCATTCTTCTGTACAGACTGGAGCAGCAGCTGCAAAATGCAAAGCAGTTTCCCTGCGTGAATTGGTCAGAGCAGGCCTGGCGCCACATCTGAGCAACATCTGTATTGTATCTGCTCGACCACGACTTGCAGCCAACATCAGAGGACTCATGTCTCCGCGGCCACACTGACCAAGTTCAGAGTTACACTTGTTTGCCCCTGTCGTCAGTGCATTTAGATCAACACTGGAGCATACCAGTCGGCACAACATGTTGGGAGGTGCCAACTGAGCAGCATAGTGTACTGGCTGAAAACCAAAGTGATCTGTCGCATTGGCATTACAACCTGCAAGCAGTGCCTGCACAAAACCAATCAAACACGTTATCATCACACATTTCAGTATACCAGTAATACATCTATAAGTCCGACAACTAGTAACAAATCGCCAAACCAATTTGGCAAAGGCTGCATCAAATCTATCGGGGACATCAAGACTCCCACCTCACACAATGTTTCCTGGATCCCCAAGAGTCTCCCACGCAAGAAGGACCTCGATCCATTCAGCAGTACTGGCAAAGCGAAGCCACGTGAAGCCGCATAAAGACAGACTGACACACAATGCAGCCTATCGATATTACACACCTACAAAAACAGAGTTTTGTGGTGATGACGAATGGCATAGTTTTGTCATGTGTTCTGTGCCAAAAAATCAATAACCAGCTTGTTTTGGAAAAGTTATGCCAAAAATCTCAGGGGTCCGTTTTTTGAGCATGGTCTACAAGCAACTAGCAAGTAATGAACAAATAAAACACATCCGGCAGACCTGATGAAAGGCAGCCTCAGCAGCTGTGGTGCTGTCGTTGACAGTATCATGGGCAGCTAACATCAATACAGACAAATGTAGTGCATTGCGTCCATCTTGATCAATGGCGTCAGGGTCCACTCGGTACCTGTCTGAGTAGGTCGCTGCTGAAGTTGGGTGACACTGTATGCTACAGGGATAAGAACGTCGCCGGTGCATACTACCAGCCCTTTAATCTAACAAAAATTCATTTGTGAGTACAGAAAAGGTCTGTTCACAAAGAACAAGTAAACAACACCTAAATATGTTTTTAAAAAGTACACAGGTGGTAGAAACTGCTATTTTTGCTACTTACAAACGGCAAGCAAATATCAATAAATACATAAATATGAAGAAATAATCTACCGGAAAGCAGAAATGTTGAGTTCTAATGCGGCATGTTGGAAGTTCACATTTGCATTAAGTTCGACACCCGCTGAGTGTGTTAAGTCTGTTGTATACATTTTATTAAGTGGTGACATACCTGTATCGCTGTACTATACTCTCTTGTAAGCAGCGACACACTTTTTGAGTTACTTGTAACTTCGAAAAAATATTTTTCTAACATTTATGCATCTGTCCCATCAATCACGAGACTGTCTACAAATAAACTTAAACTGGGTATTACCTAAACGTCAGTTCAGCTACTGGGTGCGGTTTTAGTTTTACTTAATCTGTTTTTGCCGTACGTTTCATCCACATCATTTGTATTATTTGTTAGGCCTAAGCCGCAAAGCGTCGGTCAGTTGGAATGAGCCTGACTGCGATTTGCGGTCAGATGCAGAACGCAAACAGTAGACCGGGCACTCGCGCTCGGGCCTGCGCTAACTGCTCAATTAGCGTTGCAGTCGGGTTGCGGTCAGGTTTTAGTGAGACCCCTACTGTATACTTGGTGACATTTCGCAGTTTGGCCAAATTATCTGGTCAAGTGACATACTGAAAATAACACTTTTTACCTGTTACCAGTTTTAACACTCAGTGACCAACACAAATAGTTGCAGGCTCGTTCTTTTCATCTCTCCGTAGCACATAAAACTGTTATTTTGCCGATTTGCGCATCACCTAACACACCTTTATTGGGTACGGAAAGGTAATCTGAAACAAGAAAAGTAAACAAATCACTCCGCGTCAAAACTGTCTGATAGCAATTTCACTACTTTAAAAAAGTATTTATAGCCCTGGATTATCTCAATTTCACACATTTAATCACTATTTTTGTCAATTTAACTTTTACCATTTTATAATTTGCTTTCGTTTTTCGTAGGTTACGGTGTACTACTTTCTGTGTTACGGCTCCTGAGTTGAGCGGTTGTCAGTTGTCACAGTTTTTGGCCCGCGGATCCCAGAGCCAGGCACTATGAGTATGGGCTATAGCTGACACAGGCAGGGCGGATCCAGGGGGAACGGAGGATGTATCAAACACCGGCCTTCCTAAAGGTCGGTTCACACCTCACGTGTTCACGGCTATAGTGAACAGAAGCGACATACTTTTGCAATTACGTTCTGTTGCTGTGTTATGTCTGCAGGCTAAGCCAAAGCCCCAAAAAATTCTCTGTCCGTTGTTGTCTGTGTCGTACTATTCCTTCCATACCTTCAGCTCACTACTTCGCTTCATGCACTGGCTTCCGGTTAGACATGAAATTTGCTAGTTCTGCTACATTAACCTTTAAGGTACTGCTTCACCACCAACCCACCTGCCAGACACAACAGTCAACATACACATATACTCTCCAATGAAGAGTATAGTCTCCAACTCGTCGGCTACGACCGTGATTGATTGAAAAGTATTCAACTATTTCGTGGAAGGCATGAGCATGAGATGCGGACTGTTGCAATCGATGTTCCCGTAGCGTGGCTTTGTCACACGCCATAGGCGCTCTACAAAAACGGCTGAACGGAACGACGCACGCTTCAGTCTTATTGCAGGAGCTTCGATCGCTGCTGCCAGAGCTTGGGTGTGAAACAATCGACTGTCTTACCCTATAATAAATCTTACTTTGTTACCACAGTGTCGATAAAAACGTCAGCTGGCTACGGAGCGTGGCATCCGCTTTTTGCGCCCTAGATAAACTTTATACTGACTTAATTATACTTACTTATATACCGTGAACATTTGTTGCCATAAGTCCAAGGCAGCATATTAGCACTAGAGCTGGGTCGGTACCGGTTTTTTAAGTCGGTATCGGTTTTCGTTTTTTGGTCGGTTTTTCAAAAGTCGGTATCGGTGTCGGTTTTTCAAAATATCGCGATATCGGTTTCGGTTTTCGGTTTTTCCGCACGAACCTACCATTGCTTATCGAATAACACCATCGCTGACACCCTACGCCCTCCCCTTTCTCATGAATGCGGTTTGGACCCTCGAATTTGCATTACAAATTGCGGCCATAAGAGATAGGGATATTGTTACAATAGACAACCTATAGGAACACACCATCACTCTATCGAACGGTACTATCGTCGACCCGCTGCG
>Ga0126335_1000993_pt1 | contig 15065 bp, 9 predicted proteins | sample OlaspJWI45metaG_FD_108409 | JGI IMG/M metagenome (GOLD analysis project Ga0126335, IMG submission 108409) | Marine gutless worms symbiont microbial communities from Oahu, Hawaii - Olavius sp. 1 OAHU.JWI-45 metaG | ecosystem: Host-associated > Annelida > Digestive system > Unclassified | place... | reverse complement strand
TATCTCCTTTATGATTTTAAACATTTTAGCTCGTTGTAGTTGTAGCTGTAGTTTTAGTGTTTTGTGTGTGTTTCATTGTTTGTGTTTTATGGGCCTAGCTGCCTGAATTAAAATGAAATGAAAAATGAATGAATGAATTAGCATAATGTGTATATAAAATACATTAGCAATACGACGAGGGTTAAAGTAATCTGCAGTGTTGTTGCTGAGTCCTTGGCCAGTTGGCCTTCCTTGAGACAGACACACGTAGTTTATGATTGGTTTGAACGGTCAGAGGATGAGATATGAACAGAATGTCTCTGTCGACACTCGACAACTCAGCCGCATCGTAGAGACGCACTCGCACAGTGCGCGTTTCATTCACGAAATGCGGCGAATCGTCATTCTCGTAAATGCATACCTGCTCCAGGGGCCTGTTCATTTAAAGTGTATGAAGATCTGGCTTTTGTTGTCACCACTTAAATGTGAACATTTGCACTATATGGGGTCCCCATCCCCCACGGCGAGAGGGGGTGAGTTCAGTGCGGCCGTTGTCAAATTACTTTGGCTATACTTGATTTTTATTCGCCATGCTAAATGTGCATGCCATTTGGTCGCGCAAAAGTGTCGCACATGACGCCTGCACAGATTTACATAAGAGGTGCAGTTATTACGGTACAATTTTGTATGAAATCGTTATAATCGTTCGGTGCACTTGGCTGAACAGATCGGAGGGCGTCGTGTACGCGAACTCAGGTGTCGCCAGTACGTAACTCCAGCGAGCATCAGCGGTTACCAGTAGCGCCTGGCCGGTCAGCAGCAGCGCCAGGGCGTCGGCTAGCTGGTGACGGCCGATCAACGTGGTCGGCGCCGACTATCCGCCGTCAGCCCGAGTACCGTCAAGTGAACAACTACGAGCAGGGCGACGACGACGTTCAGCGACCATCCACATCCCGGGCCACCTCATCGCACCTGCTATTGTCGTTCCGCTCGCAGCTGCTGCTCGCCCTTGTATTACACTCGAATTTGACGACATATCTACTGCGGTAACGAACAGCGTGGACTGTGTCGTCGATCGGTGGTGCATGGAGGGTTAATTCAGTGTTGTAGTGTTCGTCAATGAGGACTAATTTTCAAGTCCTTCTCCTTGAACTTCAATCCTTGACAACACTGGTTAACTGTGCCATCATTAGTGCTTTAGCACTTTTTCACTTGATGAGCGTAGACGATCCAATGAAACCCACCTAATGACTTATTGCCCACAACAAACAGCCATCAGAGAGGCTTAACGTCCCACTCGACACTTTATTGCGGAGACTATTTTCACAGGTTGAGTGATGCCTGGTTTAGTCGCCTTTTACATTTGGCCAGGAAACGGAGTGGGTCTATTCTAAACCCCGGAAACCACACGGATGAGTAGCCGTTAGGTATGGTGTAAAGCAATACTGTTAGGCTGCATCGAATGCATGAGATGCAGACTATTGTTACCGATGATCGCGGTGTCTGTCTGTCAATTTGTCACGCAGCTCAACTCGGCTACGCTGTGCAAAAACAGCTGAACGGATCAAGATCCTACTTCGGTTGGAAACTCCTGGGGGCCTGTGGAACAGTGTTCGACGAGAGTCCTGATCCCCCCCACAGCGAGGGGGAGTTAGGAAAAATTTTGCCAATTGTGGATCCACTGCATATGTCAAGGTTTCCTGAAGCTAGAGACTCGAAATTTTCTGTGTTGGGATCCGAAACCAAAACTATGCAAAAGTAGGTCATAGCGGGTCGGGGTCGAGGTCACTTGACCTACTTTCGATTTCTGGTATCCCCTCGTATCTCTCCAATGGCTGATGCGGGACACTCTGACGCGTGCAGTGTGTGTATTCGATGCAGCCTTTGCCAAATTACTTTGGCCTCTTGTTAGTGATCTACCCGAGCTGTCTGGTCACAGATGGGTTGTTAGATTATGTACAGTATACACTCATGTCACAAGTGAAACACATCGTAATCAATATTGGTACAGATCAACACTAAAGTACTGACAAAATTTTGAGTGATGTCCTTCAGATTTATACAATCTTTGGCACTGGCCGTGAAAAAGTTGGTTATTGTATTATTTGTGAATCATGGCAGTGTCCAACACTGTCCATAGCATAACAGATATTAGTAAAGTTTCATGGCAAGGACGGTATTCCGTTGGTATGCTTCACTACACTAAAGTTTATATTGTCCTTGGCTGTCTTAAACAAACTTACTGTTATTGGACTTGAGACTCAAGTTCTTATCAATGTAGCTAATTTCTGTTGCTACTTGACACCCTTGCTTCATTTCCTATGAACTGTTTCACGTACAGAAATGTGAACGACCTGAGATGGTCGTGTGTGAGGTTCGATACTCACAACAGTATACTGTTGTCTGTTTACCTTTATTGCCATGTGAACCACTGCAAACAACAACAGAAACTGAACAGATTCATATCACATGATAGAGGCAGGTTCGGTTTAACAACTTAACATTCCACTATAACTATGAACGTAACTATGTCAATGTCGATAAAAAAATTTTTTAGCAGAGCTATTACGAAGTCCACAGAGGTGCAGTACAAATGCTGCCTGGATGTACAGTAGTATTCAATTTCTCATAAGTGTATGTTACAGTAAGTGAGTGAATGAGTAGAAGCTTAACATCTCATGACACACTGTAGGGCATTCTTGAGTACATTAGCTGCAGACACCAGAGGAACCAACACACAGATAGATAGGACACCATGTGCCATGAAATGAAAATGAACCAAAATACTTTCTCCTATATCCCAATGTCATTGCTTTATGGCAGACCAAATAAACGTGTAACAAATCGATACAAGAAAACCAGCATACCTAACGCAGTGTGTCCCTTAGCATGCAATGTCCCTGTTATTTTTTTACACTTGCAATCACTGCAGCTTTCAGTGAATACGAGTAAGATATATGTAACGAGCCAATGCAACAAAAAACTGCAAAGCAAGAAAAAATGCTGAAAGTCCCTTAATGATAAAACTAGTTGAAAAAGATACACCAGTGTTAATACATCACTGTCTGAGTAACAGACAGCTTAATAGCAACAAACTGTTTGACAACATGGAGTACTCGCAACTGACATCACCAAGGACTGGCAAGCTGTTATAATGGTTTACACGCTAAGCACTAGTCCTAACTCTAAACCCTTGCCTGAAGCCTAACCATTGCACTAACTTTAACCCTAACATGTTCCAACGAGCTAACTTGGGGACGAGTTGACTGCCAACCATTCAAATGACGGCGCTAACAAATAACTGACTGCCACATTTACTGGTACTCAAAACAGATAAAAATTCTGGTTCCTTATTGGCTTCTAAACACAGCACAAACATCAAATAGAACTAACTCTATGGTAGCACACGTAACAAATAAATGCTACACATACAAAAAACTAAACCAATAATGGCACTATTCATATTAGACAACATCTACTAGATTACTTTTATTTACAAATGCAATAAAATCTACCAAAAAGCTAAAATTTATAGACATGAATACACTGATCATCGTTAAATACAAAATTTGAAATAAACTGTCTGCAAGACAACAGATCTGAATATCTTTCATGGCAACTGTTGCCCACGAATCATATTTGAGTCAGTGGTAACATTACGAAGCAGACTGATCAAGGTAAGTCTATAAACACTCAAATGAAACGACGACACCTGCAGTGAGCAGTGAACAATAATAAGCAAAAACTACGGTCGACAGATACTTGAACACAGACAGTCACTAAAACAATACAATCTACAATTATCTGCAACTAAAACAACACGTACTAGGTCGCAAACATAATATCAGCAACATCAACATCAAGATTGTAGAGCAAGAAATGCGAGTAAGAAGCTGTGGAAACAAGGCACGTCGGCTGCCGGGCAGCCACAGCAATCTAGAGATGAGCATCGAGCCAAAGAAGTCCACAGGTTGGCCATGGTCAGGTAAGGGCTGGACTGGTATATTTCAGCCCAAATTTTATTAAATTTTGTGCCAACACACAATTAGTAATAAAGTAATTAAACAATAACATAAAGATGCTGGGGAGAAAACTGAGCACCTTGCCACGAAATATCAAGATTATGCTGCAAACTCGTGACATTTCTAGGATAGTTGTTAGACCACGGTGGACTTTATCAATTTTGTAATTAGAAAGATCACCTTTGGTGTGGGCCAGGCCAAGTTACATTACTACATGGGCCAAGTCAGGCCACGAACATGGACAGAATGCATCGGCTTGGCTGGACTGAAATTCTTCGGCCTGTGCACATCTCTACAATAAACACAAGTCTATAACATCATGCAACATCCAGCCACAACAATCATTGGGTCAACGTCAATTGCATGTTTGTAGAAACACTCACACACTGTGCCACCAAACAGCGAATAAATCATAAAACACAAAAGAATCTAAGTAGTATTAACGTTGGTTTTTATGCTCATTAGAACAAAAATTACACTGCATCTGCACATAGTTTTACACACATATGTGCAGAAAACTTATGTGTCAATATACAACCTATTTCTTCACAAAAAATCAAGTCATGTAACAGCTAATATGAAATGCTGTAATAAATGTACTTAGTTAATTATTATATTATTAAATAATGAATTAAATTACTGTAATGCATTATAAAATATAAAAAAACGTCAACTTTATCCGACATATTTAGCAGTCCACATTATATAAAGTTGCAAGCACCTGCAAAGTATGACTATTTAACAATTCAATGACCTCATTTACAGTATTAAAGCAGAGAATCCTGATAAAAGTAACAAGAATGTGAGTATGTACGATATCACTTTGAATGTGACATACATGTTGCCTTTGTTGGGTAAATGGCCGTGGCACATTAAATTAGTCCACGGTGACATCAGACATAGGGCTGAGGTGTATAGGAGTTTCAGTTGTGCTGCAATGAAAACCAAAGAGGTACCAGATACCTCTTTTGTTTGCATTGCATTGCATTCATTAACTACACTACACATCATCAGCTACGGCTGCTGGCACCATTACGCATTTGACTTCATCTTTTCCAAGATGGGAATAATCATATCAAAACGCGGCCGTTTTGCTGCATCCTCGTTCATGCATATCTTTATCATTCGCGACATGTGATGAGAAATTCCTGGAGGAATCTTGATGCGCAGGCCTTCAAGCGCCACCTGGTGAGCAGTCACACAACCGGTATGACTTTTAACACAATGAGATACTCCTACTACTGATGCACCTAACAATACACAGTACATATAACCATGCTACAGTGGACATTAAACAGTCAGAAAGACAGAAAAAATGAACACAATGTATCTGATACTGAAATGAACAAATGTAGTGGTAATGATAGGGTTTTAACATCGTACTTGTCACATCACAAATCATTTCAGAGACTTCAGAGATGCTCTCCCCAGCCAAGCACTTGACTGGTGCAAACTCAAACCAAAGCTATCAAAACAAAGTTACAAAAACACAACCAACACATACAAAAACTACTACCATATTTCCTCTGATAGAAGCCCCCAGCTTCTATTAGAACCACCTGGTTCACAGACAAACATGTACTTAAAACACTAAGATTCAGCAAACTGCCCTGCTTCTAATTTTAAAGTATAACTTTTTGAACTTTCTGATGCCATAACCAACCACTTAATATGTCATGAATGATGCAACACACCAGTCCTATGTACCATTAGCTCTATTGCATTTGGCGTTATACCCAGGTAAGACTCCGGCTTCTATTAGAGACCCAGCCTATATTCGAGACCCGGCTTCTATTAGAGGAAATATGGTAGCTTATATAGAACTAAACCTAATGAAACTTGAGCCTTCTTTAATGCCTTCTAAGTCATGTGCAGGAAATTCAGCAGACATATTTTATAGCTTCCATAACCTGCATGGGGCCAGTGACTTTAGAAGCTGAATAGAATCAGCAATTCTAGACCATAAAAACAAACATACTACTCTGTACATGCAATATAAAGGCTTAACGCCCCACTCGATATATTACAGATCATTTCAGGGGCAGCCTTTATTTTTTAGCTAGAACTAAGAATGCACCTTCATGCCAACTTCCATAGGTGACAGTTCTGCAAAAGGCACTTCGCGAGTGGCAAGTTCCCAGAGGAGAATAGCAAAGCTCCACATGTCTGCAGATCGCTGGTTGATGTCAGATGACTGACGCTGCAGAGCTAAAGTATAATATGTACATAAAATAGAATTAGTTCTAACGACAACAAGTTACATTTCATTTTTACAGTATTTCTGGTGCACCACATATTTTGCCAGAAAAACTGACATCAGTCACGTAACTGATCAATCGCCACTTAAAGTCCCAATGTCTGTCTGTCTGTCTTGTATCAATTGTAGCACGTACCCCATGTGGGACCCACTCCGTCTCCTGACCAGATGTCGTAAGAAGCGACTAAACCAGGCACCACTCAACCTCCATGGCCTCATTCGATTACTGATGACGGACTGGAGTGAAAAAGGAGCATCTGGAGGGGCCCCCTCGTGGGAACCCTTCCACAAGAACTCAGCTCTTTGCAGCTGACAGGCGAACCAGTCATGGTTCAAAAAAACCATGACTGGTTCGCCTGTCAGCTGCAAAGAGCTGAAGCGCCTGAGGAAACAGAAAGAAGCACCATATAACAGTTAAGAGACCTCCTGAGGTTTTTAACATCCTCACGGAGGTTTTCATAGTACCGTGGTAAGAAATACCAGGGGCTTTACTGGGGGATGGACTATGGGCCCATCTGTGGCCTGGTTCTATGAAAGACAACTTCGCCTCCACCAAAACTGGAATTGTAGCACGTGTAATGCAACATAAAGCAGTGGTTCTGGAGCACATTTGTGGTTTGCGAGCTTATACTTTAGGCTCAAAATTTCCAGCTTGAGACCATACATCAATTTACTCATTTGTGATCACAAGTTACAATTTCATTCAACACATTAGCCTTTCAATTGTATGTATGACATTAGTTGGTACTTAACTTTAACTCTGATGCTTTTTGACAATGACTGCAGTATTATTAGTGACCAGGTATTTCTAGTAACACTATAACACTTCGTTTTTTCTGTCTACAACTGAAAAGTAATGTGCTGGAGTTTCAAATCTTGGTAGGTGGTCTGCAGTCATGATAACTTTGAGAACCACTGATGTAAAATGTAGATGTACACAGCACATAACTTTACACACCTCTAACGTGCTGGACACACTAACACTGCCTAACACACTATCACGTGGCTCTTCCTATCCTAAAGCCTCTGGCGCCTCTCTACCAGTGGCAGAGACATAAAAACCTAAACAGCATTAACCCTTTAACCGTCATATATAGACATCAAAAGACTGTTTCGTGGCGGCTATTTTATTTTGCCGCTGTTGACTACTGCTGGCGCAGTTCATGCAGACAAGTAAGGCATTGACATGGAGAGAGGAAGTATACAGTTATCGCAGGTAATTACTAATCAGTATCATGGGAGGCAAATGCTGCACCGATGTGTTCCGTATCATGGTCAGACTGCAGATAATGCTTGTTAGTGCACTGCGGGATTGCAGATTTGCAGAATATAATCAGCATGACTGTCATGCCGTGACAGATGGCTGCAGCTTGTGGGTTGAGAAATTCTCATGACAGTCACTACAGTATGACCACAAGAAACCCCTAGACCATTTCACGGTAGATGGTAAAGAGGTTAGAGCTACTATATTCAGTACACAAAACCAAACGTAATAAAACTCAAGTCAGCCTGAGGTGCCTCATACACCATCTTGGTAGGAAATACAGTAGACCTATTCTACAGTAAGTGCATAGAAGCTTAACATCACACTTGACACATTATAGGTTATTTCAGGGACGGTTTTTACAGGCCAGATGACCCAATCAACAGTGTCAAATGTCAATCATAAATTTGTATAGCGCATAATTGCCTTTAATGTGCTAGCACTGAAGGAAGCCAACTGGCTGCTGAGATAGGATTCAATCCAACCAGAACCACTCCGTGTTACAATATATGGACCATAGGCAAACACCCGTAGGCTAAGCATAGCGTACAGGCCCCAGCATGGCAATACCCAATCTGGTGGACCTTCAAGCTGCCAAGAAAATCATGCAACAACAAAATGCTGCACAATACTATATTAACAAAAGCAGCTATGCTAATATTCTCTACTCCAGACCAACATCACTAATCAGATGAGGCTGCGGAGGCTGAGGGGTGTCAAGCCTCAAGTCCTCATAAGATCAGATGCAACTGCTAACCTTCAGGAGCCATCCAGGCCGGGTTGTACTCTTTGCCTTTCTCGTGAAACGTGAACTTGTAGTCAGCCATGTTGACTCTTGCTGTGAGGTCTTCATCAATCTACAATGTAAAAAATGCCTTATCTCATTAGCTGCATACACAACAGTATACACGCTGCTACAGCACATTGGGACATTAGGCGCTATTAGCCAACTAGTGATTGTGTACGTCCAGTCGGGCCCTCCAACACCCACTCTCCAACCCCCTTCAACCTCCCCCCAAAAGTGTAAATTTTCTGACCACCTACCCATGCTCCCCAATTTTTTGTACTTAAAACCATCTGCTGGAGCTACCCTAAAAATTTGGAGACAACTGCCCTACCGCGAGTTATGAGCGGACAGACACACACACATACAAACAAAGCGCCTCATAGATATATAGATTCAGTACGTATCCCAGAAATCACGTGGAAGTTGGTCAGTGACAGATAATTGAAAGGTCAACGAAATACAGGGAAAAGTCAAATGAAACTGCTACAAATATTCAAAATGTCTGATTTCACCAGACAACTGCGAGTAGTTGCAAAGTCAGTCAATGTGAAGAGTTCCAGTCTGGTGATACAGAATACAGTTAACTCCCATCACATACACAACACAATGTCAACGTAAATTTATCTAGCACATAATCTTTAGAAAACATCCAATGTGCTGCAAAAAGCTGTTTTAAAGCTAACTATAATAACTGTGAAGCAAACAAGCAGTTTACTACCCAACTGATACATAATGGGCCATTCTGAAGATGTCTTTCGAAGCAATCAAGAGCAGCGAGCACCAAAACTTACAACAACAAGTGGAAAAGACAAATAACAAAGAACACTTCAGCTCAATATCAATAATGTTATTAGCTACAAAAATGGACAAAAACATAAGATGTCAAAACTATGTGGTTTGCTTGTCTGCCAGTATGCTGAGTGGTAAAAGTCCACTTGCCATAACTTTACTGCACAGTTGAATAGTTGGTAGACAGAAACTGCTGCATTATTGAGATATCACAACACACCCAAAAATATAATGTTCCCGGTACTTGTCTATGCAGTCAAGACATAAAAATTGACTACAGCTAAGTTTGGAGTCAAGTTTTCAAAGCTATCCTGCTATTATTATTATTATTACAGAATTAGATTAAGGTTAAGTCCACATGCAGAGTAAAATTACATAACACACACTGCAAACAATGCAGAATGCAGATAGTCACATGCATAGTAAAACATTAATAAAAACAGCATGAGTGAGTGAGTCAGCAGAGGTTTAACGTCCCACTCGAAACTTTATAGGTCATTAATAATAAAACAATAAAAACAGCAAGCTACTGGTAAGTTAGTTAGTACATATGATGCAACATGCTGGTAAATATGTCACGTAAGTTACACAGCTGATACAGTAATGGTCATTTCAGCATCGAAAACACTAATAAATATGTATTGGCAAATATACACTAAGATTACGCAAATCTAGCTGGACTGCACCTATGTTGTTAAATGCAAAATTCAGCTCGGATGTTCCAGATAATCTGAAATTTCCGCCATTCTATAATCAGCCAATGACAACTGCAGCATAAGTCAGTTATATCTAACATCACTGCATGGTTTTCTTGGCGTCTGCTCACTCTGCAGCTGTTAAACAATGGTTGGCTCTGCATAACCATTTTTGGACTGCACAGGGTCACTGCGGTGCCTCTAAGATGAAATGGAATCAGGCAGCCACTCATCTATGTCCCTGTGGTGAGATCCAAATGATGTCCCACATTGTCGAATCATCCTCTAATGAATTTAAATAGTGTCTTGACTCAACTACAATCTGCAGATAATGAAGCTGTTGGTTGGCTGACCAGTTATGGCTCTTGATGCATCCGCAAGAAAAACTAACTGGCAAATGTTTCACTCTGACCAAAACTTCACACTTGAGGAAACACCAGCATCAAGTATTCAGCAAAATCATGATCTGCTAAGCATCCATAATAAAAACTGCACAACTTTCCAACTACACATATGCTGAAATCAAGACACATGCAAGTTTTAGACATATAGGAATGTTCAGCCAAACACACACACACTGCACTACTACTGCTATGACTACAGAAAATTCTAAAACAAATTCACAAACTAAACACATTTCACTACTACAGATTCAACTAAAGGCACTAAATATGAATCCAGGTACTGCATAAGCCGACCCCCATTCCCACGGCCGCAAATCTAGCAAGGATTAGTGACTCATGTGTAAACCGGTGACGAAAATCAGTGATGAACCAGTACCCTAGATCAGTGCCTTGATAATGTGTGAGTGGAAACAAGTTCAGAATGGCTACTGTGCATGCTGTGTGCTTGACTTTAATGCACACAAACATGTGTCTTAACTGACAACTTGATGGCCTTGCATGGTCTGAGAGTGGAAATGGTGTAAAGTTACAATGACTGACTTGACTGTTCTACAACAGCAGCAACAGTCTGTGTGTGGTTGACCTCGTGTGTGGGAGAGTGAGCCGCAGGCCACCACTCATTTTCCCAGGCATTCATGTAGGCCTAGTGACCTACTAATGGTCTTTGCTGTGTGTGGCACACAGACAGTGAGCATCAGTGCACCACTGAGAGTCAGCAGTGATGCTACATGTTGAGTTCACTCTGGCTGTGTGGCATGACCCGCACATAAGCCGACCCCCAAAGGTTTAGTGTCAAAATTCAGCCAAAAATTGTCGGCTTACATATGAGTATATATAGTAATAAAAATTACAGAAACTAAACAAAAAAGTCAGTTTTTAAAATGCATAGTTTAAAACAGTTTTAATCTATATTCAAAACTGTTTAAAAATGAAATTATGACACACTTTTATTAAAGTATTTGTTACTTAGTTTAATTTAAAAAATAAACAGTTTAACGATTAATTGATTTAGAAACTGCAGCAAAGCATCTGGCCCTGCTAAAATAATAAGGCCAAATCAAACATTCTGACTACTTGCTAACAGTGACAAACACTAGCCTGCACTTCACTCAACTAATCCACTACACACATATTTCAACTGCGGGCAATCAAAAATTGTAAGAAAACTCAAGAATAAAATGCACTCCACAAAATCATTGACAGCTCTACAACTAGACAGTATAATAAAACCAATAACGCAGCATGTCGGCAGGCACAGGTCAGATGGCTAGCATTAGGTTGCACTAGTAGCAGACAACTAGAGCAACACACATGCACTATGCTACACACTACTGTACATACTGCATAGAGCAGCATACCCCATTAGCAAAACCATCTTGGTCATCACGCAGATATTTTGGATCATCAACATTAATCTTAGCCAGGTCCTCATCCACCTAGCACAGCAGATTACATACACATCGGCATTGGCATATCTTGAATGAAACTGAAAGTGAAAGTAATGTCACAGCATTCTGTCATGTGAAGGATTTCCCCACAGGCAGTTGGTCGACACGTTTCATTGTCAACTGCCAATAACCATAATTCCGCTTGGTGGTGCCATCCATCAAACTCTCAACTGTTGGTGGTCAATATTTCCTGGTGCCTCAGCACAGATCTGGTCCACCTGAATGTGTCATTTCAGCACCATCTCTGCAATTTCTTGTCATAAACTAACAATGCATTTTTCCACTATCCTTGCAAAACATCACTACATGACATTACATGACTAGCACCTTCAATGGACCTTGCAGTAATGTTTTTGTTATTAAGGCACTAAAAATTACTGATTATTCAATAAATGTTGATGACACTAGTATGAAGTGATGGGTTACCATAATGTGCTTGCTGTTGAGCGTCAGGTTTGGTATTAGTGGCTCCATAGAATGCAAAAACTCCATTCCGCGTGCCACATCCAGGGCAAAACGCAGGGCCTGATTCTGATCAACAACGATGCCTGACATCCATCATACATAAAAGCACTTGTATACGGTACCTGCAACCTCACTTGAAATGACATCTGCAGCTTGAAAACTAGAGTATCATCACTACATCGGAAGTGGGAAAACAGATAATCTGAATTTTTCGCCATTCTATGGGTAGCCAGCAAGGTCTATGCACTGTACTTGCATGGATCCATCAATATGTACACTAATACTTAGAGACAGAAAACAGTGCTTAAGAAAACTATGATGAGCAGGCACATAACTTACCTATAGGGATGTTAAGGGGAAAGCTATTCTACTGTGTCCAGGACTGACAAGTCAGAGACGAGTCTGTTGGAAATTTACAGACTTGCTATAGACTTATTGCTGTAATCCAAATTGGGCTTAGGTATTCACCTACGTTGCTTCATACAACACAACAACAACAACCGTTTTACGGCCTTTGGTCCGGGACTACCCGGGTAGGCCGGTACCAGAAGAAACACTCACCCACTCACACCCATCCTGATCATCGGACAGCCTTTAACACCTTTCTCCATAGCATCCTCTTCATACAACACTGTTAATAATCTTTTCACTCAAAGTTCAAATACTACAGAAGCAAAACGTTTCAGCACAACAACTGGCTAGTAATAACAGATGTGCCGACCAGTTTCTCCATGTAGAACATTGTAAAGTGAGCTGAACGGCATCAGTTGACTGATGACAACCAGATTTGGAGGCTGGTTGCAAGCACCGAGCACAGGAAGCACGTTGGGATGATTGAAGATTCTGTAACAATCATACTATACAGTCCACAATGATGCAAATTGTCAAAAGCTGTATAGATTCAAAAGCAAGTATAACTTATGTCAAGACTACAAAGCAACAGACGAGGTGTAATGGGTTCATACAAATCTACTGCTAACTACTACAGTCAGCATTTTAAAAAATAAAAAAATTAAATTAAACTATCAATACAAAAGAAAGCATTCTGAGAACTCAAACACGGTGCTAAAGCTACAACACTGACGATTCTGGAGACTGAAATGTTGTAAACACAAGTAGGCCGCCCTAGAAAACAGTGTTAATGAAATACCAGCAAGCTGTTTAAATCAGACAATTTCAACAAGGAAAAATTTATGGCTACAGACATAAATACGAATATGAATCCTTTTTACACTTGTCAACAACTATAAATACCATACAAAAACAGCTCAGTCCCATTGCTTGCACAACAAGTACAGTACCTACACAATTCAATACATACTAATCCATTTCATTTTCTACTATGGGAAGTTCCAAATCCCTGCAAAATAAGCTACTCCTCGTCAACTTTAACATCCCCATCGGAGGTAATAAACATTTCAGTTCATTGCCTACTAACTAAACAGTACTAGCTGCAGACAGCACATTAAGCCACCGAGCAAAACCTCAGTTTCAGGTATTCTTCTTTGAAGTCTCGTGACATTCGCGGAGTACATTCACGAAGTTTCAGAATCTTAGCAACGATCTCATTGCCTTGAAACTTTCCACACCAAAGCTGCAGAACAGCATTCATAATGCACAATAATGTAGTGACGAATACCAACAGCAAATAAATGACAGCACACAAAGGCAATGTTATCTATGCATTAACTTGTACAAGCAAGGTGACTACCGTCACAGGATCCATAGTGCTCCACACTCTCTGAGGCAGGCTGTGGAGAATCCACTTACATGGTGTATATGTTGCTGCTGCATATACATAGCGCCACCAAGCGAGTGAAATCGAAAATTGGTGTTTTTGCAAAAAGATGCCAAAATAGGCCAAAAATGTCAATTATTCCACAATTGGAAAACTTTTTCCAGAAATATAAGTGTGCGCATCACCCTCGTACTAGACACCACCTTTGTGCCAAATTTGACGTTCTGAGGCCTTCTCAGTCCCGAGAGATCGTTTGAAGAAAAAACAGCCAGCCAGCCAGCCAGACACCCACCCAGCTTATTTTGCAATCCATGAACCAGAGCACTATGGAACATTACATAAGAGAACAAGTACAAAAATTTAGCTTCACATAGTAATAATGCACTGATCTCAACACAGAGCCCAGATGTGAAACTAGTAGAACATTTTGGCTTAAACGACAAATCCAGGTTCAAATAAGTTATAATATTTTTAGAAAGACTAGTCGATCACATGACTTGCTGGCAGCAATGTGACAAGTGCCAGTCAAACTGCAATCTCAATTATAAGTTTTTTCAACAATATTACTGGTGCACTTTGACCTACGTTTGACATAGGATCTATTTATTTGCTTGATGGCTTTTCGTGTTCTGGCACAAATAGGCATGAAGAGCAGACAAGCCACAGCTCCCAGGGCCCACATAAGGCTACTTCAAATGAAAAACAAGCAACATGCTGAGAGATACTTTTATGAAAGTTGTGTCTGCGTAGACTTACTTCACCAGAATGGTTCGTTGAGAGACGATTCTGGAGACTGAGTTGTTCAATGTCGATACCTGAATGCCGTGACAGTGTAGCATCCTCTACAGTGCCACAGTCAATCACACAATAAACATAACGGTTACTACATCATTAGACTACAACACAGTCTACACTGGCATCAACCCGGAGGAATATTCTAACTTCTGGTGATTCAAACATCAATGGTAGTTGAAGATAAAGCAATACTTTACTTATATTTGTCATCTTATATCCATGACAGGTTACAACACACAGTGAGTGAGTAGACGTTTAACGTCCCACTCGACACTTTATAGGTCATTTCGTCCACGATTTTTACAGGCCAGATGACCCAACCAACAGCGTCAAGCACTGAAGGAAGCCAGTTGGCCACTGAGATAGGCTTCAGTCCCACCAGAACCACTCGACTGTGTTACAATATGAACTAGGCTAACTGT
>Ga0126335_1000992_pt1 | contig 15077 bp, 14 predicted proteins | sample OlaspJWI45metaG_FD_108409 | JGI IMG/M metagenome (GOLD analysis project Ga0126335, IMG submission 108409) | Marine gutless worms symbiont microbial communities from Oahu, Hawaii - Olavius sp. 1 OAHU.JWI-45 metaG | ecosystem: Host-associated > Annelida > Digestive system > Unclassified | place... | reverse complement strand
CATATTAAAAACAGTGTCATTATGTCATTCAAATACAAGCTGTTCAAAGAAATGTTTAAAATGTCCTCAGCAGCAGCTCAGAAAGCCAACACGAAATCCTTTCAAATTTTTAGTACTTTTGCTTTAGTTGACCCAACCCAACCCATGGGTCAACCCAACCCATGGACAACTCTGAGTAGACTAACGTGACAAAAACTGAGATATTTTGTCCTCGATTTGAAAGTTAATAACTCCACTGTTAATGAACATTTTCTAACGAAATTTTGCAGTTCTTTCAGAGATATCTTCAGATTTCAGTACGCACAATTTTGTTAGGATGCGTAGAGATTTGACTTTTTAAAAATCCAGTATTGTCTGTGGTTTACTTGTTTCCGGACACAGTGTAGATAGCGATATTACAGAATTCTGCAGCACCATTTTAAACTTCCGAGTTGAGCAAAATTTGTCACGTCATAGCCCTTGGGACGGGGGTCCTCAGACGTAACAGCTAGACCCCAGCATCCCCCAAATGACGATCTTGTTGAGTAATAAACCTGACAAACTTTAGCGATCAATTAATAGTTATTTCCGGCTAAAAACAAGCATTACAAATCGGCCAAAAACTGTTTCTCATTAGTCACTTATTATTCGGGCCTAGACAGATATTGCAAGGAGACTCAATATTAGGCCTGTAGTAACCTGACGTGTGAGATTATTCTATACGCTCGAAGTCGACCGTTGGGAGCTTGAGTTTTGTGAATGTAGACTACATTGTTGTAGATAGGAGACGACAGCAACAGAGTACCAGCGCGGCTGGTAAACCATCCACAGTCCGCTCTGCTATGCGACCTACCACTGGCAGTGTGGATGCTGGTGTAGTTCGCGAGTCGTCGTCGTCGGCAGGGGGCGCTAGTCGTCGGGCTAGTCGCCGTGGCCGTGACTCGAGGCAGCCGGCGGCCAGCAATACAGTGCGATTTAGTGATGACAGACCTCTGACGTCATCGTCGACGTCACGACGCAGCAGAACCGCGTCACCAGCAGCAGCAGCAGCAGACCGAGCAAAGTCACCAGGAGTAGTTGGTCATCGCAGAGCACGCTGACACAACGAACACCTGTCTGTCACGGGCACACCCAGGGTCTGGGCTTTGGATATAAGTTTTGACCAGTTACTGCAGTTTCACAATATAGGCCCTACATAGGCCCACGTCTTTTTTGAAAGTTGGAGCATAATAGGCTTACAGTATATATAGGCTACAGATTTCATTTGCAATACAGTCGTCTATTTAAAATGGCATGAACTGTTGTATGGCTTAATTACACCGTAACCACAGTATAATTTTAAGTGAAGGGTGTAGGCCATACATGCACCCAGGCACCGTATTTCGATATATTTTCGTCTGCAGCTGGCTGCCACCTATCTAGATATCTATATCGAAACTCGTCTGTCGTACTCGGTCGCTGCTTGACGTCGGTGACATGTTGTCGAAAATTACATTTCGCACACAGTCAGAGGCAAAACAACGTCTATACTTAGCGCTGTATTTAAGCCAGTTTTTGCATTTATTCAACGAACATTAATATTAGAGAAACGCATATAATGTAAATTTATAGGCTCCTCCTACATTCCGTCATCGCTGTGAAAGTTTGAACGTACATTTTAAAGACTTCTTTAAATTAGTTCGATTTTATTAGTCTGCATCGAATGCGTGAGACGCGTACTATTGCGATCGATGACTCCGGGCGTCTGTCAGTCTGTCAGTTTGTCAGGCGATTTCACGCGGCTTTGCTGTGCAAACACGGCTGAATTAACCGATAGAAGTGTTTGGGATGGAGACTTTTGCCGAGTTCCCGCACGAATTCGATACCAGCCACTTGTTATGCTCGCTCACAAAAGTTTTCTAGACTTTTTGCTGTAAGTATTCTATGTTTAATCATTGTGGAACAGTTTGCATGCAGACGTGGCGGAAAATGCTTTTAGAGATTAGTGAGTCAGTTATTAAAATGAAAAGTGAAGGCGATAGGCATATGTTTTAAGTTTGCAATATTTTGCATATGGAGTCGTCCTTAAATTATGTAACGCTCTTGGGGGAGGTAGAAATTGTCATGCGTTAGCCTATATGAGGGTAGTTGGTAGTCTTTGCCAGTGTTATATAACGCTGTCGATTAATATGCAGAGTTTGCAGATTGTTTACAATCCCAGACTGTTGTCTAGCTGCTGTCAACGGACGTTTTTGACAATGTAGGCTACGTGTTTTAGGCAGACTATGCTTAGTCTCTGTGTTATTATTGTGCATTATTTTGGTAAATAAAACTGCAAATTCATTAAAGGCATGTCATCACGTAGAATTATTAGACCTATTCGGTGTGGTGACTATAGGAGGAAGGGAGTTGGGATAATGCTATATAATTCTAGTCGACGTCTCTAGCAGTGTTATATAACGTCATATGGGGAGGGGATGGTAAAAATGACATTTTTTTGCGTTACCGGTATATAATTTATAGACCACCCCTATTGATTTGGCAAAACAATCATAATAAGCCTAGGTTCTTCGGAAGAGGAATAACATGACTTCCGTAAAAAAATGAGAGACCTGAAATTTTTAAACTTCGAAGACAAGCAGCGTGACATGATCTATTGCGAAATAGAAATGTTCGAATAGGAAAAACACTAATCCCAATCCTAATCCTATAGTTCTAACACGTTTAATGGCATTAAAATTAGGAAAAGTTATAGAAGACTGGAAGAGTACGTAAATCAGTCAGCTTACGGGTCAAACTGTGGATTGGTGCTATTTTATGTGACAAAAGCAAGTCACTGACGAATTTACTTAATTATAGTACCGGTAGGCCTAACATCATCATTGGCGTTATCATGGCACACTTGAAGAAATCGTTTGATGTAGGCGTGTGTAAGAAAAGATGAGTTTTACACAAGGGCGTTATTTCACAGTAACGTTAGGGGCAAACCACTTTTCCCCCCTTTCCTGTTTCCTTCCTTCAGCTTAATTTGTCTTTTTCGTCCCTTTTCTTTTTACCCACCTCTCTTTCCCAGGTCCCTCGTATACTTCCTGCCGTAAAGCGAGCCCCTAAATTAAGTTAGGGGATCTGCGAAGCGCTGTAAGCTTTCCCAGTGGGTCCGTGCGGAACTCGGCAGCCAAAAGAATTGCCCCCTGCCCCCTACTTCGGTCCTCCGTAAATGACGCCCCTAGTTTTACTGACGTGAATTTGCTGTAGTTCCTGATTTGTTTTATCATCTCATGTCATCTTCACGTGAGTGACTCAGTCTCTTTTCATCATTATCATTTTATTTGAATCAGGCAACATGGCCCATACACAATGACATACTGACAGACAGACAGAATAAGTAAAAATGTATAATAAAACACAGTAAAAGTCATAAAAATGCAGACGGACTCACACATCACAAATCGTTGCTATGCTTACTCCAGACATACAGAAAGGATTTTCTGTAATTAGGCCTGAATCACCGTGTCAAACGAGGATAAACCCAATGCTAGCAACATCGCTGTTACACAATAATATTTGCTATATCCAAAAAATTTCTTCATACATTTGTTATAGCAGTATTTAAATTTCATCATAATACAACTGCTGAAATGCGACCACAGTGCAACATCATACAAACAGCCTACAGTAACCTCTAAATAATCGCCATCTTTACATGCTGTGAACAGTTTCTGAACCCCTGTATTAACATATTAGTACGCACATACATATTATGAATTTCTCGTTTAAAGTCAGCATCATCACTCAAGCTATTACATATTATGTGTCCTAAGTAGCGAAATTCATTAACAAATTGCAGACAATGACCACCGATGGTAAAGTGCGGAAACATCTGAGAGACAATCTTAGTTTTATCAGTAGGGTTCAAATTCATACATTTAGTTTTATTAGTATTAGTTTTATGTCATTTCACATATATCAGATCAACTGAGCTCATAGTAAATTGTCAACATCACAGACAGATTCACAAAATCATTAATCACCGTCACCGTCAGTCCGTCACAGTTGTTGCCAGAGCTAAGCTTTTCTGTGCAATTTACTTATTTATTTACCAAGTGGTCTGTCCGTCACGTGACCTTGCATAAATTCGGTGAATTTGTAAACAAATATTTGTATTTTTTGCCCTTTATGTATCAGAATGTAGAGGTGACTACGTAACGTGTTTATCTAGAAAACATGTAATGTAAATTTATCTGAGCCCACTAACGGCTTTCACTTAACGGATGGTATGGATGTTTACAAGGGTAGGGGGCGGAATGCCGAACGGCTGGAATGCCGAACGAAAATAAGGCCTGAATGCCGAACATCCGGAATGCCGAAGGCCCGGAGTGCCGAACGCTCAGATTTTGAAGTGGAAGGTATAACAGAAATTCCAGCCGAACACATTAAATGCCGAACGGTCGGAATGGCGAACAATCATTATAATTATGTTGTTACGAAGCTTAGCAACGGCAATTTTTGTGGATGGCAAGGCTGGAAAATTACAGTGCAGTAGGCTTAAGGTCTTTTGTTTATTGGTGTGTAGGAGATATTTTACCATTGCTAAGTTAATATTTCAAGTGCTGCCTAAGTGTAGTTTGGTAAGTGTGACAACCACAGTTCGTTATGTGTCATCGTTACAGAAATGTCGAATACAGGAGACCTGCTAGCATCTTGCACCAGCAAGCATGACTGAATAAACGATTGGTGGTCTTGAGAGAAGAAACAACAGATGGTTGGAGTAGAGTAACGGATGAGGATGAGCGAGTGGCACGGGTAGGCTGGAGTGTAATCAATTTGTGCACGTACTCCTTGTGTGCCTGCTTTATGCGGCGATCTACAGTGTCGTACTTGGCATGGCGCTTAGACGATGTGCATCCAGGACGCAGCTGTGCAAGCGTTGTGCTCACCGTGCCTTCTTCGCGTTTAATGTGAGCGATGAACATGTACAGATTAGGATGTGCACCGTGAACAACACAATTAAACCGCGCGTGCCAAGATTCGACATAGTTGTTCGTGCGCATCCGTGAGTCGACATTGTACTTTAACTGAATTCAGCATTGCGGGCCTGTCAGTTCGGCATTCCGGGGTGCGGCATTTCGGTGCGGCTTAAGGCATTTACACCATTCGGCATTCCGGCCCTATGGGTTCGGCATCCCGGGGTTCGGCATTCCGGCCTGCTCCCGTTTACAAAGTGACATGTTATTTTATTTATTTATTTATTTTATTTTATTTTGTGCGAATCAGATGTCTTCAATGCTGCTTTGTCAGGTCATAATAAGATTTCTACTATGCTATCGAAGCTTGAAGAGAACTTGTTGGAAAAAGTCCTCTGGGGAGGGGATGGTAAAAATGACATTTTAAATGAAAGTAAAAATGACGGTAGTCCTAGATTCAGTGGATAGCAATTGAAGCTAGGCTGATCAAGACTGAGGACAAGCCAGTTGCTACCGAAGAGGTGCAACAACGACTTGAACACAAGATGGACCAGATACAAACCAATAATGAACCAGTGGTCCAGGCAGTGCAGGAAGCCATCCAGGAGGCTAAGGCCGAGGAATTAGAAATCGATCACAGGAAGACTAATGTCATAATACATGGTGTTCCTGAATCAGACGATGATAGTGCAGACCAAAGAATTGAGGATGACACAACGGTACTTGCTGCAAGGTTTCAGGAGTTGAAGGTGGAAAATGTTAATGTAGAAAGTATTGTTAGACTCGGGAAGCGGGAAGCCAATCCTGCACAGAACCCAAGACCGATGAAGGTAGTTCTAGATTCAGTGGATAGCAAGTTCAGTCTACTGAGGAAATTAAAAAACTTGAGGGAAAAACAGGATGGAAATTGGGCAAGAGTATTTGTACATTAGTACCTGACTCCAAAACAAAGAGAAGCTAGGAAACTGCTGGTGGCAGAGCTGAAAGCAAGGAAAGCCAGTGGGGAAAAGGATTTGACAGTCTTCAACAGCAAGAAAAGCGGCTTCCACTAGAAGCGGGAGAACGGTCATGTTTTTATATAAATGCTAGGAATTTGGTACGTAATATTGAAGAATTTGAAGCATGGGTACATGATATCAATCCCGATATGATAGGAGTTACTGAAAGCTGGGAAACGTCCTCTATATTGGACTCAGAACTGGCCTTACAAGATCATGACTTATTACGTTGTGACAGACCGGTTGCAGGAGAAGGAGGAGGGGTTTTGTTGTATGTTAAGACTGATTTGCATGCCGTCAAGTGTTCACTTTCAAATACTTACTCTGAACATGTTCGGTGTTACTTCTTAGATGGCAGAAAAGTCAATTGTTACATTGGTGTGTGCTACAGAACACCCTCATATGACATCTGTGGAAGCCCAAATCATGACTTGTTGCACGAGAAAGAAACATTTCATGCTGATGGGAGACTTCATTACAGATACACTAGTTGGCCACCATGTACTGATGGCAATGCTGCCTCCCGCAAAGCTGTAGACTAGTGAATGCCTGGAGGACAACTTCCTAACAGCATGTTGAAGTATGTACAAGGAATGAAGCTATCTTAGACTTGGTAATTACCGATGAGCCACACATGGTACACAATTTAATAAGTCTTGGTCTTTTTCCAGGCACTGACCATAATGCTTTGCTGTGGAAACTATGGGTTAAGACTACTCATGAGCCCAGTTATCAGCAGGTGTTTGACTACTCCAAGGCAGATGCTGTGGCATGAAAAGAGAACTTCAAGCAATTAATTGGCAAAAGATGTTCAGTAACATGACTGTGGAAGAGTGTTGGGTAGATTTTAAAGATTTAATTGAGGCTTTGAAATGGAAGCACATACCCATCAAATGCAGACTGAATAAGAGAAACAAACCAATTGTTGCACAGTTTTATGTGTCGACCGAGCCGAACCGCATTGCACACTCTCCAGCCTGTTCATCAGGTAGGACTGTAACCAGTCCAACGCAGCACCACCTATACCGAAGGAGACCTTAAGCCGAGTCAGCAAGATGTCATGGTCAACGGTATCAAATGTTTTGCGAACTACTTAATTAGCTTATGTCTCGCAACTGATGATGCTATTTAGCAGGTAATAGTGCACTCTTTTAGGGTTGGGTCAGTTCCACTTTTTAAATTTCTGGTTCAGTTCGGTCACCGCGATAAAGAGATATTGAGATTTCAATGAAAACCCTTGTCTAATATCACAAGGTGAATCCAACGAGGGGTCACATGACCCAGATGACTTTGACCTTGACCTTTAAAATGCCCATATGTGCTATTTTGGCTTATAACTCTTAAGCTATATTAAGGGATTTATGACCCAAAATAGGTCATACAGCTATATTGAATGTCATGGTCAAGGTGACATGGGTCATATGACCTCCCATCGAACTTGCCTGATGATAGTAGATGGCGGTTTACTAAACGGGGATAAATTTATCGCCAAAATCACAATATCTCTTCAAATAAGGGAGTTACAGCCAAAAATAGGTTTTAGCTTGTAGTTACCTTGTCCAGGATACAAAATGCCGCAGTTTCAGCTTTGCTTGGTTTTCATAAAAAAACTGCAGTCTTGGTTTTAAAAGCTAACCCAACCCAACTCTGCACCTTCATAACTACCTGTAATCGTCTAGGCACAATCTCTTGACAGGATTAATTATTGCTATGCTATTACTCGTTGTGAGTTGTTGGGGGCACACCTGTCGCTGACTGGCCGTCCATTCACACGATCAAATGAAGCAGCATTTAGATTACTGATGTGCTTTGTTTGTTGAATGGCAGTGGTGTGTTTTTGCATGTGTGATATCATGTGACATCTGTGTGTTGTGATATCGTGAGATAGTCACATTTACAGTTGATGTTACGACTTTGCCTAATCGATATGATCACTACTTGCAAGGTTATGCTAGATGTTACAATTGCTGCTGCTGTTGCATGCATTTTTTTATCTATCTTTCTATCAGCTGTCAGCTATGTAGCAATGTATAAGCAACTGCATTATTGTTGTGTTTATTATGTTTTTTGCTCCCTGGATGATGAATGATTTTGAGTTTAATGGGGCCACAGGTAAAATGTGGATGCAGATGTTCTAACAGTAAAATGTGGGTGGATACTTTCCACACATCCACATTTTATCAGTGCCCATTTAGCAGTGTCCTCCAGCGGTTGGTTTGCGTTTACCCCACCCTCGACTAAAGTGGTGCTTTGGTGGTGTGGTGCATTATCATTGACATGTGTTAGGTTAGAGATGTTGGCAACTGCAGTGGCAGTGATGAGAATGGCCAATGCAACAAGAACACAGCGACTGCTCGCTGGACTTGGTGTTTTGTTGTTAGTTGACATTATTTGGGTCGCTTCTTCGGAAATCACTAAGGTACTCATGTTTTAAAATTGTATTTGTTATGCATTCTGCTTATTAGTAAGTAGCAAATGTATCATAATTAAATAATAATGAATAATAGAACATAAAACATAATAAAAAGTCATACAGTCGTCATTGTTAAAGAGAAAAGCTTGTCTGGTGAAAGACACCATGAGGCTTGCACTGTCTGTGCACCATGCAGAAATGTGATAAAGTCTTTGTCGCCCAGGTGGCATCCTGTGGCAGTCTTCTCCATGAAATGACCTATACAGTATCGAGTGGGACGTTAAGTTACACACTCATACTCGTTCATCTCGCCTAATGTTTTCTTATGGCTGTTTCTATGCTGTGACTGATGAGTAGAGTTTGGATTTGATGTGATTTATTTGAATTGATTATTCTTTGGCTAATAGAGGCATATGCTGCAGTTAAGTGTTTCTTAAGTTGCATGAGGCTTTGTTGCTGTTTGTGTGCATTGCAGTATTGTGCTGATGCAAAACATTTTCATAACAAATTATACTTCAACACATTTGTGAAAAGTTCCATGTTTGCTATTTATCTTGCTGGTTTTCTTCTCTATCGATCATGGTGGTATCAGTGTAAAAATGGAGCCAATGTGAATGGCTCAATGGTGAGTGCAGACTTGCAGCTGTCAGTCTTAGTTACAGTATAAAGGAAAACTTTGGTATGAAATCTGTCTCTTCTGTGGTGCCACCTAGAGATGTCTGTCCTTGTTTGTCTCTGACAATGTGAATACTTGTATACATCGTGTACACTTTTTATTCCTAATTACATTGTCAAAATATCAGACTTTGTTGCAGTATATGATATTATGTAGCTTATGCCATGCTGGACTAGATATATCTTTTGATACACTTTTGCATTATGGTTCAGTGTGGAAGATCTTTGAGACACATTGCTGTACAATACTTTATTTGTTAAATGTGATATTTGCCTGTTACACAATGTTGTTTGCAGTCATATTCACAGAAAAATGATGATTTAAAAATTGACAGTGAGAAATTACTGGTAAGCAGTGTCGATACATACTATAGCTTTGATCATTTGTTAAATAAAATGTTGCTATTAGCAACTGCTAAACGTAGAACGTTAATACTTGCGTGATTGAGTGGACATCTCATTTGTTTTTATGCTGTGAATGTAGGTGTTGGCCTTGTTGGGTGTGGAACTGTGGATTGTTGAATGAAGGTTATTTTCTTGGAGAACTAATTTTGATGCTATCTGGCCGTGATGATGTCAAATTGTCAGGATGTGTTAATATGTTAATAACCAATTATTTCGAAGTTGAATTAATTTTTTAGCTGCAAAGGTGTGTACATTGAGCATTATAATGTAGTTTTATTTACCATTTGCAACTGATACTTATTTATCATAAAATATACTGTAAATATTTTTTGATAATCTAATGTTAGTATAAATTGAACTTGTTTCAGGGTGATCCTGTGTTTGTTCCCATCAAGTTTGATCGAGCAAAAACTGAAGGCAGTGAAAGTGTATCTGAGGCTGAAGAATCCCCAGGTCTGTATTATAGCCTGTTAGAAGTGGACTGATACTGAATGACCTCTGATGTGGTTGATAGAATTCATTTAGTCACATTTAATGTATTTAGTTGCGGTGGCATCGTGGCTCACTCACTAGAGTATCAGATCTGTGGTCAGTAGGTGTCTGGTTGAGGGCGGTAATGAAGGTAAGTGCTGCCCAGTATTTTACAGGTTTGAGTCTTGGCCGGGTACCACTGTGTAGTGGGCAAGTTATTTACACTTGTGTACCTCTGTCATCAAGCAATATAATTTGGTACTGGCCTAGTAGCTGGCAAGTAAACAGACACGCCTTGTGATGCACTAGTCTCGCAGTGTAAGCCAGTGTCTGGTGGAGGGCTGTAACAGAGATAAGTGCTGCCCAGTGGGCCGTGAATCTCGGGAATGAAGGACTTTTGCATACACCCATTCCAGATTCAACTTTCACTTATCAGCTAATCTAATGCCATTCAGCTAGTTTTTGATTTCTGGTTAGCTCAGTCAGTGAGCAATAACTGTTGGGTTAGTAGTAACTGGTAATTTAGTAACTACTGCCGAGCAGTTTCAGTGACGTGTGTCTAGTCACATAGAGTTTGGTACATTGCTGATACAGAGCCAAGCGAAATGAGCATGCATTTCCAGTGCAACCTTGTCGGGACTGTATGCATACTGGATTACTGCGTATAAAAATATAGAATCAAATGTATTATATGCAAAGTGTTATGTATAGGCATGTGCAAGTTAAGGTACATGTCACTCTATGCTTCATGTCAGTGTACAAACGTGCAGCATACAACATCCAGCAAGCTGCACAAAACAGATAGAGATTTCTGCTGACTGTTAGAATTGCATTTACACAATAATGTCGCCATACTTCTTTGATTGTGGCTATGAGCTCATTTGTTTTCTGAAAAGTGGCATGGTATTCGCTTACGTGTCGTGTGCCAGTACTAGCATACTGTTTGTTTCTCTTCTTGCCACAGTAAATGGCTGTGACATCTCTTGTTTGCATCGATGTGGATGATGTTTGCTGATTGTAGCTATGAGACACAATCGGTCGGTTCGGTTTAACAAGGTTCTTGAAGTGCGGCAGATGTCAGGTATGTGTAGTTGTAATTCGTGGCGTGAAATTTTCAGTGATAATGAATTTGTTGGTGTGAACATCAGTTCTGCCGCATATATTTGCTGTGGATACTGAAGCAAAATACAGGCTATGATTAATGAAGCTGTTTTTGCTTAGGACATTAGAGAATTGACTGATCTGTGCTATTTTTAAACTTCTCTGTATTTTTATTACTGGCAAATACTTTTTTAGTTATGCAGAATAGAGATTGTATTATAAATACTCAGCAAATTGCTCGGAATTTGAAAAGAAAATTTTGCTGGTTACACAAGGTTTAGTTAGCATGTATGTGGTTTGATGTTAGATGTGCATGCTGAGGATGCTTTGCTGGCACGTATGTCGTACACAGCATCTACAGAATCACGACTGAGAGCAACCAGCAAACTGACTGTCCGTCAGATTGTCAAAGTGGCTCTCATCTGCTCATTTATTGTATGTAAGAGTTTGTGTCTTAAGATAGATATGATAGATGCCTCTAGCGAGTGACTTATAGCTGCGACTTACAGCTGTCCAGTTTTTTGATAGTGTGCTCCATCCGTGTTGCAGATACTGGGTTGATGATAGAGCCACATAATTTCTGGCAGACTTTTGTCACATTTTGTTAAATTGTTTGCACTGCTTTTTAATTTAATGTAGAAGTGGATGAACATGAGTGGACAAGTCTGTGGCTGCACTGAGCAAAAATGGCTGAACGGATCGAGATGATGTTTGGGTGGAGACTCTTGGGGACTCGAGGCACATTGTATTAAATGGGGGTCCCGATTCCCTTACATGGCAAGGGAGAGGGGATTTGGTGTGGCCTTTGTCAAATTACTTTGGCTTTTTATTATGTTTACTGTGAATGTTAGATAGAGAAAAAAATCCAGAAGATAACATTTTAAAAACCAGAAATGGCATAAAAAGCTACGAAAAATGGGGAGCAGTGATTTGTATATTACAGCTTTATTGGGTGCTGCTGTGTGTCACCCTATTTTGTGATTTGTTTACATGAAGTTAATGCATGCTTTAAATGTTGTGAATGTACAGCTGTTTTTTGGCAGCCTGTCATACCAAGTTGCAATGAGTGCAGTTGAGTCGGGTCTTCCTAATGTATTGTTATCAACATCGGCACTCTTTACACTTGTGCTTGCGTCTGTTTTCCCAGCAACTAACAGCGATCGATTCACGCTCTCCAAGTTTGTGGCTGTTGCGCTGAGGTCTGTGTGCACATAGCAGTAATTATGCTGCTAAATAGTAATCATAATAAATTTAGTAATTTGCTAGTCTGTTTGCATTTGTAAGTTTTGGTGGTCATTGTCATCAAATTGGTGTAGGAAATGTGCTTTTGTTAGGATGTGAATAGCACTTGTTTGATGTGTTTATTGTACGGCATGGTAGCTGCAGCACAATCCTTGAGTGATATACCCTTGTGCAGGTTCCGATAGCTGTAGCACAGACCCACTCCGATTCCTGGCCACATTCTGTAAGAGGCATATAATATAAACGAGGCTTTTAAGTTTATTATACAGGGTTTTTCGATAAAAACACCTGCATACGTTTTCTTTTATATCTCTAAGAAAAATGAACGAATTTGCACAAAAATTTCATGAGTGTAGCTGAATAAATTCTGATTCTAGCTGTGCAAAAATTAGTGAATTTTGTGATCAAGTATTCTTTGGTATTGGTGAGGTAATTCTGACGTCATGGCATGGCCGTGATCAGCTGATCATTGATCATGCATTTGTGCAAGGAGTCTCAAAGCATGTTTCACAGATAAATGTCGACATTTTGAGCACAAACTTTGACAATTTTTGTTGGTCTCCAGATGTTACTGTGTTCTGTTACATAATTCACTTTGATTTTTCAGTATTATGAGATTATACTTTTTTCGGGTAATTGCTTTATGGTATTCATGCAGTATTTATCACTGTTTTTAGTATTTTATTTGAAACTTTTGTATGATTGTAATCTCAAGAACAACAATCCTGCCAAATTTATTTTTGATCCATTTACAATTTACCAAGATATGGTGCAAAGTCAATGTGGGTGTTTGTTATTGAAAGACAATGTATTTAGTTTTGTCTATGCTAGTAGTTATTTATAACGGTTATTTAAGTTTGTTTGTTTGTTGATTTTACGCTATTTTTTGTTTGTATATAGTTTTGGTGCAGAGGTTGTTATTTGGTTGTCAGTACCAGTGCTGTTGGTTGCCTGGAAAGACTGTGATAACTTGATATGTGTTGAGTGAACTCACTCGCTTACTTAGTTACGTGGGTGAAACATTAAAGAAATGTGCTGCGAGTCGATGTGTGTCTGTGATTTATTTAGTATTGGAGGCATAGTGTTGGTGTCATGGTCAACCAGAGATCTGCATGTGCACCATGAGCCACTCAGTGCTATCTGCTCCGTGATGGGTGCCCTCATGTTTGCGCTGTTCCTCGTCCTGCTACGGAGACGAGTTGACAATGAGGACAAGCTTAACATGCCCATGTTTTACGGTTTGTTTAGATCTTGTTGCATCACTCGTGTAATGGAGAGTCAGTGCATTCTACTGCTCACAGGGTTCAATCTTTGGCGAGGGCAGAATTTTATTTGTGGAAAATTGTTGCCTCAGGCGCTCTCAGCCCACTTAACTGTGATGATTAGACTGGGTTTCTATTTGGTCAAAGGAAAGGCAGCAAAGGAGAGAACTGGCCACTACCATGATATCAGGTTACAGTTACCAAACTTTTATGCAGTGACGATGATTTTATGTAATTTTTTAGGTCCAGTGTTGACTGTTTTTGCTTGTTACGTGTAACACATTTTAATTTATAATAACGCTTTATTTCCTTTTGCAGCACAAATGCTGGATTGCACACAGAAGATTTGTGAGTTAACAATGAACATTGTGAACTAGTAGGCCTACTATAATTACAAATCAATTGTCCTAATACATAGTTACCTATTGTTTTTATAATTTGAGTAAAAAGTGGCCAAAGTAATTTGACAAGGGCCACATAGAACCCGCTCTCCCTCGTTGTGCTTCCTATGTCCCCACGAAACTACACCCTTAGCAGGACGTTGATCCATCCAGCCGGTTTTGTACAGCCCACCACCGTGACAGTCAGGTGGCAGTCAACGGGATCATCAATCGCAACAGCCTGTATCCCATGTACTCGATGCGGCCTAAAATTAATTAAAGTAACACTTTTTATTGACTATAGTGAGATGACGAGATTCTTTAAAGAGACTGTCAAGGTGTCCAGACAGTAGGGCAGGAAAGATTTGTGGAATTTATTTGTGCGGGTTCTGATTGGGTGGAAAGTGTGAGTCTTGATGTTGCAGTTTTGTCTGCCCACCTGTCACATTGATGAAATGGTATTGAGGCATGACATTGCAGTGCATTAGCTGTTTGTTTGCAGGGTTTCTGGGGCTGTGTACTTTACTGTTGCTGTGGCCGGGTCTCGTGATTCTTCACGTGACCAAGATAGAGGAGCTGGTCTGGCCTGACTCACTGGAGTGGGCTGTTCTTTTTGTCAACGGAATTGTTGGCGTCGTTATTTCTAACCTCCTTTGGCTCTGGTCAGTTGCTTTTTTCCTTTTTTATTTTCACTCTGCATCGAATACGTGAGATGCAGCCTTTTGTGATTCATGATCCTGTAGCATGGGCATCTGTCATGTGGGCAGTTGTTGGCCAGAGGGCACCACAGTGCAGGCATTACAGTCTTGTATACACTTGTTATTCTACTGGTAGATTAAGCTGTTTACCTACACCCTGGCAGTTTATGAGCAAATGTGGCCAAATTGATGGTTAATTGCCTGATTGGCTGTGAAAGAATTTTACGAACTTAAAAAACAGTAGTCAAATTTGACAAGGATTAAGTCACCTAGAATACACCATGAAATGGTGAAGACTGTGTTGTACATCTCTGCAACATCTGTTCCTTTTGATATTTTGATAACTTTTCAGTTTCTTTCTCTGGGGACAATGAGTGGATGAAAAACGCTAATTAATTGTGTCTTCCTGCAAGAGCTGGTGACCAGTTAATAAAAAACGTTTTTTGTCTGCCGTCTGTAAAGGTGAAGGACGATGTGATGTCTGTTCTTCTGTCTCTCTGTAATTAGAAT
>Ga0126335_1000991_pt1 | contig 15078 bp, 7 predicted proteins | sample OlaspJWI45metaG_FD_108409 | JGI IMG/M metagenome (GOLD analysis project Ga0126335, IMG submission 108409) | Marine gutless worms symbiont microbial communities from Oahu, Hawaii - Olavius sp. 1 OAHU.JWI-45 metaG | ecosystem: Host-associated > Annelida > Digestive system > Unclassified | place... | reverse complement strand
CCAGCTGGCTTTTGAGCGCAGCGCACTATAATACAGTCGTACTTACTTACTTAATTAGTGTTAACTTTGACAACTGATACACATCGGCCAGCATCAACACCGGCATCATTCGTATGTGCTATGATGTGTCAGATGCTCCAAGCATTCCCAGTCAACCGAAAGTTGTCGACAGTGACAACGACTTTATTTCTCTGAAATGGGATCGACCAACAGATGATGGCAGGGCGGACATACTCGGATACAACGTGGAGCGAAAAGACCCGCTGACAAACCGATGGGTTAAACTCAACACACAACTTCTTACGGTATCTAGTTGAATATCAGCAGAGTGTCGTTCACGCTGTTATCGGTTTCGTTTTTCTTTAAATTCAAACAACTTTTAGTAGCAAATACTTGATTGAGATTAGGCGCGTTTTTTCTATAAGTGGAGTGACAGAACTTTTTATTAGGCTCTACTATTCGGCAGTAGATGCAAAAGCTGTTGCATAGGAGAAAGTCACTAAGAAAAAACTCAACACACAAATTGTATTTCATTTGATGTTTGGTATATTGGTTAACAACATGTTTTACAAGACATATTCTACTTTGTCGGTTGTCGGCAGTCGTTAGAATACAAGGACTGCACGGTAAAAGCCGGTAAACAGTATGAGTACAGAGTGACAGCAGTTGGACCTGGAGGCGTGTCTGATTTCAGTGAGACGTCCGGAAGCATCAAAGCCAGGCCTCGCAAAGGTGTTTTTCGTTGAATTTACTTTTTAAGCTTAGTTTTGCATTTGTACAATGATAAAAACACGGAGCTCGAACCATCTACAGTTCTACTAACTAACCTATGACGAAACCTGTTTGTGTTTAGGCCTAAGCTTAGCTAAATGCTTCGTCTACACATTATGATTCCAGGTTATTTGTCTGTTTGAATTACTACATTTTGCCAATACATTATCAAAATGTTATTCTTAAATTACTGTCACGAGACTGAGTCGACAGTTAATTGTGCGTCGTAAACGAATATCATCTGCAGCTCTACCGGCGGTGTGCCTGTCTGCGAATGGTCGCAACGTGCAGTCACCAATCGGTGAAACGCTGACACTTACAGTGCCGATCTCCGGGTCGCCAACGCCCACCGTTACGTGGTCCAAAGATGGCCAACCTCTTACAGCTTCGAAAAAGGTATATGCTTGTCTTAGAATCAGTTCACTGGGCTTAAGCGTCATTTCCACGTATGCTGCGTTTAGTGCGTTGCATTGCGCGGCCAGCAATAGCACTCACTCGCGCTTGCTCGAAGTTGCTGGTACTCGCTCACATTCGTTCGTAGGTGAGAACGGCTACCATTGAAATGGCCGGTAGATAATGTTTCTATCTTTTGCTATCGCTCACGAGACAACGCAGCATGCAGCACAGCGCATGTCGAATCGACGCCCTTCGACGTTTTGTACTGTATATGCAACAGTCTGCTATCTGCTTCGCGTGACAACAGCGACATCACTGTGATTTTAGCGACGTATTTCACGGTAGGCTACTTTCTGTGTATTATATGCTGTAGTTCATAAAGTCGTGCTGTAGTCTACGTCTTGTTACTTATATATATCAAAGACATGGATATGGTGCATTTCGTTCGTGAATAAATGCGTGGATGTGCAGGTAAAACTGCGTGATCTGCTGATAACGCGTTCCATATCTCTGCGCTTCTGTGGCGAAAAGGCATAAAGAAGCGTTATATCAAGTGTACGTTGCTTTTACCTTTACCGTTACTTGAGGCGGTTACGTCGTTACGACGTGTCTTTGTATATTGAAGGTAAAGATGATAAATGGCGAAGAAGTAGCACGTCTCATCATCTACGGAGTTACGCCTGACGACGCTGGAGCTTACAGCATCTCTGTATCTAACACTTACGGCCTAGCTAGTGAAGTCATCAACGTCAGTATTGTCGGTAAGAAACGCACACTAATTCAGTTTGATCACTTCGTTCCTGTTTCTGCATTACATATTATTTTAGAGATAATACAGATACTGCTAGGTATTATACAGTTTTAATTTGTCAAACATTTGTAAAAAAAATAATTACGCTAAGTAATACCGTATGTAAACTGCGCACTAAGTATATTACGTAATACCTATTAGAAATATTTTAAAGCATTTACACGTACATTTATAAACCATTTATGCACCTTACGAGGGTACTGTTTCTGTTACTGTGTGGTCAGTGCAAAACAATTTCACTATTCTTGAAGTTGATGTAGGTAACACTCCAAGACGTTTGACAAGAGCCAGAAGTGTTGAACCAACAATGACAAGGTAGTAGCTAAGATTTTGCTATAAACCTGAATTGATTAACTATTTTTTAAACTAACGCGTCAGATGCTGGTAGTTTTACTAATTTTATTACTGTTAAGCGGTAAGCATATTTTTCATAATTGGACATTATTGATAACATTTACAAAACAAATGTTTCATATCTATTATAACAATATAGCAAAGCTTATGTTATATTTGTATTGATATGTGCTATCGATTGCTTTCTGTGCTTCCATGCAATTATTAGACATAAGAGTCTAATGTTATAGTCGAATTATACACCGTGTCCGGAAAAAATGAAACGAATAGTCTTCCAGGCACAACTTTGACAAACACAAATATATATATTTGTAATTTTTACATGGACTGTCGCTAATGTAATGCGAAACCAAACGAACACAACAAATGTTCGCCGCACCTAAACAGTGTCAGTACTTTACCTTGTGAATTAAACGATCGTCATGTATTAAAACGCCCAACGTCATACTGACAACTGCAAGAAAATTAGACCGGAATATCAGCCTGCATAGTACTGTTCGATTCGACTAGTCAACGAAGACTTTAAAGGCCGCAGTTATCTCAAAAACACCATGTCAGAATTAAAAGCAGTGCTCGAAATAATAGAAGCTGACAGAAGCTGAAAGATTACGTCGCCACTGACAACAGCTGAAGCAATGACGGCGTGATCTAGCTTGGCCCATTTGGTTCTGATGCGATGTTTGAGGTCGTCGATATGAATGATGCGTGTTTTGTAGGCCTACACCTTCTGTTGCAGTATGTTGCACACGCTGTATTTAATCAAATTTAAATCTTGCAAATTTGGAGGTCACAGTAGAAACGAAATGAACTCTGGCGTTTCTCTTCCCAGGAACTCCACGGTAGCGCATGAAAACAGCATTTTGATGACTTCAAACTTACGTCATCATTTCGTAGTGTTGTGCAAGTATGATGGTACTTTTATAATTTTTCAGTTACTTTAAATGTCAAGATTAATTGTGCTGGAAATTACAAAAATTTGTTTACCTTTGTTGAAGTTATGCCGAAAATACTAGTGGTTCCATTATTCCGAACATGGTGTAGTTGATTGCACTACGACGCAAAATTAAACAAGGTTTCAGGTGAACGCTGTTGCACCTAAAGTGTATTAGGACCGGTGCGAGATATACCTTGTATATTATTAATAAAATTACTAATCAATATTTGCACTTGACAGCTGGTCGATGATGGGGAGAGCGAATTACGACTCTAGTGAGGAACTGGTCGACCATTCTCCGGCGTTCACGTTTCCACTACGAAACCGTCTCATCCAGCAGGGAGTTGGCGTCAAGCTGATTGCCTGCGTCACAGCTCGTCCTGCGCCAAAGGTACGCTAGTGCTACCGTAGTCACAATGGACACAGATAAAACTGTACAAAGACTGAATTACCTAATGCAAACATGTTGGCAGTGCAGATAAAACATATTTTAAGGGTGATTAAATGACTTTGTCGACTTTTCGGATACCAAAATTAATTTGTTTGAATGATGGCTTTGGAGTAATCATCTTTGTTGTTTTGCCCTTAAACAGCCGTAAAACCGACGACGGTACCATGGTTGTTTGGGTGGCAGTCAACTCGTCCCCAAGTAAACTCGTTATGGTTTAGGTTAGGGTTAGGGTCAGTGTTAGGGATAGGATTAGAACAATGATTAGGGGTTAGGTTAAGGGTTAGGGCATAGGGTTAGGGCCAGGGTATGGTTAGCCTTGGAGACGAGTTGAGTTGACTGTAAACCATAAGAAAGTAGCAAGTTATTAATTGGATTCAGTTCGTTCATTAACTCAAGACGTCGATAATACGCGTGTGCAGATTGTGTGGTACCGAGACACTCACGACATCACGACCGATTCAAGGTATTCACTGACGTACACGGTCGGGGTCTGTTCGCTGGAAATCAGTTCATGTACGATGGATGACGCTGGCAAGTACTCGTGCAGTGCCAGCAACACACTCGGAGAAGCGGAGACGTCGTGCAGAATCATCGTTCATGGTGAGTGTTGGAACTCCAAACCGCTGGATGCACGTAGCGAGTAGTGCTGTCTACTTCAAGAAAAATTTCGATTCATTTCGATTAATTTGCACACTTTAGTCGATTTTTAGCCGTTGCCGTCTATATATCTGGAATCTTTATGTTTATGGTCTGTGCGGTATCTGTCTGTGATTCTGTCTGTCCTCCTGTCCGTCTCAGTGTCCAGAAACTGCAGAGATGAAGACAAGAAATTCGTACCGCGATGATATAAACTTGTGGTGAGTGTGTATGGGCCGACGGAGGCATTTACATCGTTTAACTGCATTCTAATTTATTTATATATTGATTCATTCATTTATTGTAAAAACTCGGTGGCAAAACACAACGGATTAGTCTTTTAATATGCGATGTTGTTTCAGAAAGAGAACGAAGACGTTCATTTTCATCGTTTTCGTCGTCAAGGACATTAAGTTCAGAGTTTCTGGCGTCAACAAATGGCAACTTCTGAATAATCTGGACTGATATAGTCTTAGTTGTGTGGTAGTGCGCGGCTATCTGCGCTGTGCGGGCTTACAATGATAGCTAGACGTTATGCAGTCATCGATATGTTGTTATTGGCCGAAAAAGTGAGAACATGTCTTTTGGGGCTCTGACTGTCTAGTTTTTCTGTTTTAGCTGATTATGGAAATTTTTCAGTGCTGGAAAACGGTATGAAAGAATTTTATAATCGGTTAAGGTTTGACAAGTTTAGAAAGTTAGAACCAAAAGAGAGCTGTACTTCACTTTTTTGGACCACTCTGTGCTGTGCGTCAAGTTTCAGTCTGGGACGACTGACAACGCTTCAGCAACAGCCGCACAGCGGCATCGTCAGAAGGAAGCCACTTCCACAGGTCTCGTGTTTAGATTCATGGATACACTGACTGATAAAGTAGATTATGCTTTACAGTGGATTTATGAAAACAGCGGTCTACATAATAATTTTATTGCGATTTTCTTTTATGGCAAGCTCAAATTCTCTGTTTGCACTTACAAACACTCCAGAGCTTTTGGGAGTCATTGTGGCGGGTGTCTGGATCTCCACGTAATCAGCCGTCACGGGTCGTGCGGACGTCTAGAAACGCACTTGTTCTATTCTTGTTCTATATGTGGTATAGACAACAATATGTAGTCGCTTAGAAGTGCTACCAGACTTGAATGAACAGATGTTCGTGAGACAGTAACAACAAGAAGTTCCAGACAGTAAAAACATAGGCGATGTAACATGTTGGCATATTTTATTTTACTGGCAGAATGGTGTCAAATCTGGCGAACTGATAGCTATATTGTAAATACTGCATTGTATTGACAGATTAGCTCACATTCAACTTATAATTACTTAGGAGTACCGTAATCGGTAACATCACATAGCTGTCGCATCAAGCCTTGCTCACCTGGCAACACGCCTACCAGCATAATCACCAAAGTTCTTCATTTATAAAGAAACACATGATAATTTAGGTACAGACTGCGTCATTTTGTTTTTTTTTCATATTTGGCACTTCACGATATTTTGTAGCTTCGCATTATACACTGCTTGACTGTTGTTTGCATCTTTGATTTAGATTTGAGTTGGCTTAGTATGGTTATTTCAGGTTTTAGAGCACAGAAATCACCATTACATGTGTATTTTACTACTAGCTAATGCATTTTATCTAGAGTTGATAGATTTTTAAGATTTAATTACTTTCCTACATTGCAGCGTGTGCAAAATCTGTATTTGCCATACAATTATTGTCCCATATGATTATGTCTTTAAGTCTATTCCGAATTTCGTAGCAGTCAGCTTTTATCTGCTGTTTTGTCAACTGTTGCACTAATAAACGAATATGAATATGAAATGGTGCCTGCCAATCATAATTTTGCAATCAGGCAATTTTGGCTCCAAATTTAAGCCGGTGCCAGATGTCTGTGCAGAGTATGCACTGGAAATGATGACGACGATGATGCCAGTAATTACAATGATAATGCGAGATGTATATGTTGATCGTTTTCGACTTTTCGACGCATACTTAAGTAGTTGCTTTATGCTGCTAAGTATAACGAGTAACGAACAATTCTGTTTCGACGATATGTCATGACGCTTAAGGTCGGTTCAGACCACCCATGTTCACGCGTGATGTGAATCGAGCTTTAGTCTGCATAATAGCGTGTTGTATATTTTGTTGTTACGTTTCGACTAAACTTGTGCTCATGAGACACAAGCGCTTCGTTTCACTGTGGTGTGATTCAGCTGTGATGGATTGTTGACGGTCTGTTAAATGTTGCTATGTTAAATGTTACTACTGTTAACTGCAGACGTTGCTGTTGTATTTTCTAGATTCTTACTTTTAGTTGTGATTGAAAATAATTTTAGCGGGTAAACAGAAAGTGGTAATGAATAGTTATTTGTATAGAATTTGGGCATAAGAGCTGAATCTCTATCTCTCCACGTTGTGTTTTTCGTGTTTGTAGGTAAATGTGGCGCTGGCGGTCAATTGTAGCCTTAAGCTGTTGCTGTTCGTATAACTACAAACGGTATATTTAAACTGCTTTTGCCAAGATTGTCCTGGGAAAGTTGTCCAGTGAATTGTTTGGTATTTATACAACGTGATAACGTCATGTTGACGTTGTTCGTGTACTGTCGAGTGTTGCTGCTGCTGTAACTGCTGCGACGTTGATGGAATGGTTGTTGTCGTTCCCGGTAATCTCTGTGCTAGCGCTGTAGCGAATAGCGTCAGGCGCGTCCGTCGATGTTGTATTGGTGTCGTGATGCTGTTAAACATAAAAGCATAAAACGTCTGTTGTTATTTCATACTTAATTTATATTCTCAAACCGTTCTAAGCATATCTTAATCGCCTTCTGAAATGTAGATAATTCAATGATTAGCGTACAAATAAGTAAGTAAGTAAGTAAGTAAGAGTATTTCTAACGCGCACAAAGCAGAAAAATCACAATGCGCTGTAGTCAGTCACTGGGCGGGCAGAATGGCTAGTTTCATTAATGAACTAGGTCTAAATACTTAAGTCGGCGCGCGTTACCAGTCGCCTCGGCTGCTGCAGTAGTTCACCTGTACAGCCTGCAGCCGGCGCAGGTGTGAGCGCTGTGCAGGCGCACGCGGGGCTTTCCACAAACTGAGCTGTTCGTAAACAAACTGGGCGTCACAGCCAGCGATCAACTTTATACCTGAGTTTTGACAGAATTTGCACACGGCACTTAAGTGGCAGAAATATGTAAGTATCCGCGTTGTGTATTGACCTAGGATTAGACTATGTGTACACGCAAAGTTTTATTTCACCAGCACACTGGTAGCATAATAGATAATAGTAATAATAATAAACATTACAGTGCAATACTATACACAAAAATGTCACGTACTTAACAATGCAAGCGCAATATCAGTTTGATGTCTACACAAGGCTAGCAAGCAATATTTCTGCAGAAATTTTCTCTTTCCACTACGTAGAATGTCCTCAATATCGGCACAGTTAAATATGCACCTACACGAGTAGACAATCTCAGTCGAACTGACATTTAAAAAATTCTATATGGCTACTGGAAATGGCGTGTATTCTATGCACGTATAGGCTCAGTTACACGATTGTAGACTATGCCTAGTCGTATTTGCTGTCTTTCCTATTATCAGTACTGTACGAAAGAAAGATCATATCTCAATTTCCACTGGTCAACGAAAATATGGCTTTAAGCTCGTACAACAGTGCTGCTGCATGCAAACAGTTGCTTTGATTGTGGAATGCAACTTACTTGAAACCGGACATAAAATAGATGACTGATGACGCTGTTAGGTGACGAGAAATGGCGTCCAGTCAAGATGCGGAGGTCGACGTCCGTCGCAACAAACGTCGAGTACGTAGGCCTAAGACGGCGAAGACTCCGATGACAAATTCCATTCAGGATGATGTCGCTGGGCCGTCAAAGGAAGTCGAAGGACCACAGCTAAAAACTGCTGAGCAGAACCACTCAACAGAGCCGCTCACGTCAGTTGCCGATCACGTTGACCACCAACGAGCACCTGCTGTAGCGGTGAGAGAAAGCGTAGATGATTCCGAACTGACGTCGCCTCCTCGCTCAGAGGTCATCGCTTATCACAGGGAACCTGGGCTTCAGCCGAGAACTGAACCTGACGACACGGTTCTGAACGACAGAAGTCATCCGCCACAGGACGAATTGACATCCGATCAGCTGCAGCAGCAAGCGTCCAGGAAACCGCGAGGGAAACGGAAAGTGAAGATCAAAGGGCGCAAAGCGGCAGAGGCGACGACAGATGCGACGGATCGGATGTTGAACGGTCACGAAGACGCCGTCGACTGGTTCACGGCAGTGCGTAGTGCAGACATAGCAACTTTCAGACGACTGGCAGAATCCGGAACAGTCGATGTCAATTCTGTGGATGAGGTGAGTCAAATTATAAATTTAATAATAGCGAACAGCAAACATTAGTGATTAGTATACAAGATCATAACGTCGCTGTCTGAGCTTATAGGAACTAGACAGTGAAGTTTTACGACTGACTGCAGTCGACGTAAACTATTCCAATACAACAAGTGAAACAGAACAGCTTGAACACGAACACGTTTGTGTTACGTTTTATTAACGTTCACGAGAGAAAAATCTCAGTACAACAACTGAACAATATACACAGTGTTCCATGAAAAACGTGACATTTTATACAGTTATACAGTTTTATACGTTCAACAGTTTCTTAAAACAATCCTTTTTAGTCTCTACTAATGTGACCAGCGCATTAGAGGTTTTTTTAAAATGATATGCGCTATATAAATTCACGTTTTACTTACTTACTTCTACTTACTTACTTGACTGTAGTGTCACGTTTTTATGGAACACTGTGTACAGGACAACACTGTTTTACTGTTTACCTTGTGACTTTGACCTTTGACATTCCGCTTTTACTTTGTATTACATTACATAGACGACATAGCACCTTGAAACATTGACCGTGGCATCTGTTCTTGGATAAGGCAGACAGATGGAGTGCAATGCATATTCTCTATAGCCTGAGGATTAGAGGCTGACTAATTTTCTAGCTGTCAGCAGTGATCATATTGTTACAAGTCCATTTGTTTGTGATATGCAGCACGGCAACACGGCACTTCACATTGCCGCAGAGATGAAGAATTCAGACGTCACTGACTTACTGTCGTCACTTGCCGATATCGACGTCAACCGGCGAAATTCCGACGGAGAGACAGCTCTGTACATATCGGCGAGAATGATGGACCCGGCGACAGCCTCCCGTCTGCTAGCTGCCGGCGCTAACGCCAATGCTGCCAGGCCAGACGACGCGTCGACGCCACTCCACTGTGCCTGCCAGGACGGCGACGGCTCCGCGCTTGTTGTTGTCTTGCTCGATGGCGGTTCGAGGCCCGATGCAGGGCGGCGATCTGCAAGGTCCGGCGTGACCGGCATCACTCCACTGCATGACGCCGCCGACGTTGGCGACGCCGAGTCGATCGCGGCGCTACTTGACCGCGACGAGACTCTTGCTGACTCGGTGACTGACCGCGGCTGTACGGCTCTGCACGTGGCCGCCAGGCACGGCTACAGAGACATCGTCGATCAGTTGTTATCTCACAACGCATTCGTGGCTCAGCCTGGCGCCGACAGCCGCGGTCTCGGTGTTCAACCGCTTCACCTTGCTGCCGAGCGTGGTAGCGTAGACACGGTCCGTGCGCTGCTCGCTGCCGGCGCTGATCCAGACGCGACGCGCGAGTTCTGTGGCAAAGCGGGCGTTACAGCGCTACATTTGGCCGTTATGCATGGCCACGTGAAGGTAGCTACCGTTCTGCTGGAGTCTGGGGCGGCAGTCGACGCGGCGGATGAGGATGGTGCGACGTCGCTGCATGTGGCAGCTCGCGGCGGCGTTATCAGCGCTGCGCGGCTGCTACTGAAGTACGGCGCAGTCGTGGACGCGACCACCTGTCAACCACGGGTTCGACGTCACGGTGGTCGCAGCAGTGACGGGCTGACAGTCGGTCGAGCGTTCTCGCAAACTCCACTGCACTTTGCTGTCCGCTATCGCCATCTTGACGTCGCCGCCATGTTGATTGAGGCAGGGAGTGACGTGAACGCAGCTGAACAGATGCTTGGCCAGGAGACCACTTTACGAAACAAGAGCTACCGACTTCAGGGTTAGGAAAATGTTGATGGATACATATGAACTTACGTTGTCAGTTGCGAACTCGCGAATTTCTCTTAGGCTTAGGCCTATATCGTGAAATTTCAATTTAATATATACCATGATGTTGTAACTTTATTGCTTGTGCGCATGTAAAAAGCAAAACAACGTTACTGAGATGATCGATGATGCGTAAGGTACTATTGTTTTGTTATTGGAACAGACCAAGAGCAAACAGAGACATCGACGTCGACATTTAAGAATGGTCCAAATACGACGTGCGCAAAGACGTCGGGTCAGCTGATGAACGGCTACACGTCTCTGCACTGGGCCGTCGAAAACGACGATCGTGACGCTGTCCAGATGCTGCTCGATGCTGACGCCGACGTCAATCGTGCTGCTACATTCGACGCCCACGCCAACGTCACCCCACTTCACCTGGCGGCGCAGGACGGTCGTACCGCCATCGCCTCGGATCTGCTGCGACATGGCGCGATGCGCGATCCACGCAAGAGCACTCGTAACCGCGACCACATCACACCGCTGCATCAGGCAGTCTACAACAACCACCCTACAACCGTCGCTGTCCTCCTGGCGGCCGGCTGCGACCCAAACGTCCAGGCAGACAACGGCTACGCGGCGCTGCATTACGCTGCACAGAAGGGTAGTGCTGAGATGACGAATGCGATCCTGGATACTCCTGGATGCGATGTGGCACTACGTGCATCGACGCGAGAACAGGAAGACATCACGGCGCTTCACCTTACTGTTCAGAGTGGTAATGTCGACGTGGTCCGCGCCCTCGCTGCCGCCGGTGCCCCCATTGACGCCGAGAAGAGAATGGGTGGCGGAATATCGGGCGTGACAGCTCTGCACCAGGCGGTCTATCAGGAGAAAGAAGAGATCGTGGCGACGCTGCTGGAGCTCGGTGCCGATGCGGCGCGGTCGATGGACGGCTGGTACACGCCGCTACATGTCGCTGCCGAAAAGGGAAGCGTGGCGATTGCCCGGCGTTTGCTGGAGACAATTTCGAGCAGCGGCAACGAGGGAGCGGTAAATGCTCGCGCAAGCCTCGGCGAACACATGGACCTGACCCCGCTGCACGTGGCTGCACAACACGGTCACCGAGAAATGATCCAGTTGCTCGTCGACGCCGGCGCCGATACTACGGCCGTGCGAGGGTTTGGTGACCGTGGCGCCATCACGACGTTGCACCTGGCCGCCGAGAACGGCTTCGTGGACGCTGTGGCTACTATACTCGATATCACAGCATCTGACGGTGATCAGAGTCCGCTCATCGACGCGCAGGACTCACTCGGGTTCACGGCACTACATCTCGCCGTGCAGTATCAGTTCCCCAACGTGGTTCGAGCCCTACTCGCTGCCGGCGCAGACCGTTCTGCCCGCACTGTCGACGGACTGACTGCATGGCACATCGCTCGGCAAAGAAACGACGCTTCCATCATACAGACTCTGGGTCCTGAACCTCCGTCCACACGAGACGAGATTCCCACAGTCTCGGCTGACAGACAAAAATCGAACAAATTACGTAGTTTGCTGTGCGGTTTAAACAAACGCCGATGACTGTAACATAACTGAGCGGTAGACTATGTCGTAAACCTAGTTCTCAACTGAAAACGACTAATGCAGGCGACTGGGTGATTCTTGTGCTTGTTATCACACAAACTCGCATAGGTCTAATTGTTAACTAATGTTACTGATCTGTAATCAAAATTTTGTACTATTGTATTTCTATCGAACTCCGAACATGCAGACTATAAAATCAAAGTTAACTGGCAACTTGGTAAGACCAGACTTATATAGATGAGACTTAAATAGCCTAAAGTGTCGTTTCCATTGACGCTGCGCGATGCGTGGCGAGTGCCGGCGAGTTCCCGCCAGTTGTACCAGTTGAATAACATTTTTGTTTATAGGCTGCTAATTTTAATTCTTGCTTTACATAAAGCGAAATAGTCATAACAGTCAAATAGAAACATAGTAATGTACACAGAATTAACCAAATAAGTATATTTTCAACTGCTGGCATAAACTCTCATGCGTTTGGATCAAAGTCTTAATTGAAGAAACTCGCCACTGTTGAACCAGTTCGTTACCATAACTCGCTAGCGGGGACTCCCCATGTATCGCGTGTTGAAGCGCAACACAGCGAAACCAGCACCTGTGAAAACGATGCTTTAATCAACAATGTCATCAATTACTACCAAATCTGGTAACTATCTGGCTATTCCGGATGTTTACCGTCCTACGAGATATAGAAATAGGCTTAGATGAATATTTTAAAATACTATTATACATATTTTTTAGGAAATTTTGTTTTCACTTTTCTGTTGAAAATCTATTGGACATGGTAGAAATGATGCCTTTAATCCCCCAAATTACAATTTTCACTGCTGTCTTTTTATAGGCCTGTATATTATAATTATAATCTAATTTTTGTAGACTTTGTTTACGATTCACTATTTCGACTTTGTTCATAATGTTGCCGGTGTTCATAGTTACTTGCAGTATAACAATTTCTGAAATCAATTCATATGTTTGTTGTAGAATTGTCTTACCTAGAAAATGTAGCAAATTAACGCTGGATTGCCACTTGAAGCCATCCGAAAAGCGCGCAGTATATTTCACTTATTTAACTTGCAACTTGCAAGGCATCTTTTCTGCCGAGAGTGTATAGCAACCATTCTGTCCTTATTGAATTGAATATTGCGATATATCACCCAAAGAGTTCAACCTTAACACACTTAATTACCAATTTTGTAAAAAAAAATCTTGCCAGTTTACGACGGGTAAGACGGGAAAAGTCGCAAAAGTGATACAATGTACAGCACAGAGCCATGATTTTAATCAAATAAAACATATTAAAATAAATAGATGCTAATACGTAGTACGAAATCGAATAAAATCTGTTTCACCATTCTGACAATGGAAAAAAGTATTGCTCCAAATTAATAAATTAACACAGCATGGATATGTCTCATCGTGATTTCTACAGATGTAAACGTGTGACAGCGATAATGCTATACATACAATATGATATGCCATTTACACAGACTTAGCAGTAAACTGTGTCAGTTCTAGAATCATAGATCTATCTTTCAAATGTGGATCAAGTATTGCAGTGTCCAAAATACAACAGCATTATAATCTAGTGCTGTCAAACACTCGATTTCCTCCGCCCTTCACTGGTGTAACCTGTTCCTTTTGTCCATCTGAACCGGGTGAAGCCACTAATTTTGCAGACGTCGGTGTGACGTCGCCAAGCGAAGTATTTATTTTAAACTTTCCTGGTTCCAGGTGCACAACTGGCGCTCGTTGTTTTGGTCCTTTGCCTGTCGTAGCCGGGCGAAGGTCTACGGAGGACAGCGGCCGCATCCTTTGACTGCTGACAGATGATGTAGGTGTCACGTCAATACTTGAAATGTCGGGGCTGCTGTCCGTTAATGTCGGTCGCTGCTCGAACATTGCAATCCGGTTAGCAACCGACCGGCTAACGTTTGTTGACACATTGGTTGATTGGTTTGAACCAGCGTCACTCTGGGCTGCCCTATCACCTGGGTCCTCACGACCAGTAGCTGCCACTATAGAGGTTCCTGTCACATCCTCTTTCATTTGAGGCTGTACAATCATCTGTCCAAGACCAGCACGTTCACTATTTCTACTTGATGATGGTTTACCACTGGAACCTGATGACAAGCTACTTGATGGCGAAGAATGCTTCAGTTCGATGTCTCTGGCGCCAGCCGTCTTTTTCACGAACCTCTGGCGTGTGATGGACAATGCTACTGGCGTGTTTGTTAGTGGACTGGGTGCTGCCTGTTGCTGCTCACAAGCACCCTTCGATCCTTCAATGCTGATAGCAGCTTGAACAAGTTCGTTGCCATTTGACGACGTCAGCTGCTGTGAAGTGCTGCTTGACTCTCCAGCGGCTGATGTTGATAAACTAGTCAACGTGGAGGCACTGTGGGTGGTCTTCTTCACCATAACAGGTGACGGCTTTCTATCAGTGAGGTCTCGTGACTCCCGCACCTGCACCGTGGGAGCTGAGTATTTCTGCTGTGGTGTGGCAGCTGCCACAGATAGAGGCTTTGCATCCAGTCGTATTACCATCACCGCTATGTTCGTCCGAGCACCACATCCCTGAACAAATTGAAAATTACATCATAATTTCAAAATAGAGTATTGAAAAATGAACTACAAAAAATCAAGCAAAAGGAGTAAAGAAAAACTTGTAATTCCAACAAGATAAACAAGAAAGAAAGCCTTTCAGTCGAAGGCAGACCACCAGCATGTGTGTATTTAATAATAATAATAATAATAATAATAATACTCAGGACAATGTTTATATTGCTGTCATCATGACAAAGTCATTTCGAGAGTTCACTCAGTTCACTCTGATGAATGTGGCTCGGCGCCAGTTGACGCCAACCCTCAGACCCTCAGACCAAGCCAGTCGGCTTGGGCCGTAAGTCCGCCTGTAGGCTGCCATTCGCCACACCCACCATCGCCATTTATTATTACTCAGCCAGAAGGCTGATACTCATTTTACCGTCCCACGGAGGGTAGAAGGCTGAGTCGACCTAGTTGGCTG
>Ga0126335_1000990_pt1 | contig 15080 bp, 9 predicted proteins | sample OlaspJWI45metaG_FD_108409 | JGI IMG/M metagenome (GOLD analysis project Ga0126335, IMG submission 108409) | Marine gutless worms symbiont microbial communities from Oahu, Hawaii - Olavius sp. 1 OAHU.JWI-45 metaG | ecosystem: Host-associated > Annelida > Digestive system > Unclassified | place... | reverse complement strand
GGATACGCTGATTGAGCAAATCCAGTGGATACAGGATAGGAATCACCGCTCCTATCTATCGCATAGAAAAAAAAGAGAAAAACAATTTTTAAAAGAACCATAAGTTACGTTGTAGGGTTAATTATATACAATAAATCAGCCGATTCGGATTCCGCCAGACTTCAGCTTATCTTCGAACCGTTGGTGAGCAGGGATAGAATAGAAATTTCCAGGTCGGTTAAAACCCTGCGTCAGCGTATATTAAAAACATCTATCAGAGACGGAATTGTCATTTTGATAGCACGCGAAAGAAATGATCTCACGGAACTTTTGCCGATCATCGATCTTTTTCGCCGGGTGCGCATAATACTTTTACTGCCGGATAGAAAACCCGAAACCATCAAGATCGGTTACCAGCTCGAACCGCGCTTTATGAGTTTTGTTGACAGAGGATTTGAAGAAGTACGGGCTGTGCTCGCCAAAATGATAGTTAACGAGCCGCTTTCAAAGGAAGATGGCGCATTTTCGACATGATACGATTTTAACAAAAAACTTGGAAAGAAAGCGTGTTGATTCAATTATTCTGCAAACATAAAAAAGACACCGAATCAGGTTTTTCGCTGATTGAAATCATGGTGGTCATCGCTATCGTGGGTATCATTGCCAGTCTGGCGGTCCCATCGTTTCTGCGCTCGCGAACCGAAGCCAAGTTGAGGGGCGCGGCAAGCAATCTTAAAGGCGATCTCGAGCTGGCCAAAATGCGCGCCATTCGGGAGAACGCCTACGTTGTCATTATGTTCTCTGCTTCGGGCTATACAATTTATGTGGACAACGGCGAATCACCGGGCAACTGGGTAATGGAAGATGATGAATTTATTCTGCGCGACAGACAGCTGCCCGAAGGTGTCAGGATCGAAATGCCCACGCCTTTTGCCGACGATGAAACCCGTTTTCTGGGTCGCGGCACTGCCGAAGACAGCGGTTTAATCGCATTGCGCAATCTTAACGGCGATCAGAAAAATATCAGTATAAACCGGATGGGGAAAATAAACCTGAATTGATCCGGTTGTAACCCGTAATTGGAAGGATAGAAGTTTAGAATGCTTCGACTGCCCAAATTCAATCAGAACGGATTCTCGCTCATCGAAGTACTTTTTGCGATGGCCATATTTTCCATCGGAATTTTGGCGGTGGCCAAAATGGAATTGCTGACAGCCAAAAACAATCGTTCCGGGAACGAAATTACGCAGGCCACCCTGTTGGTTGAATCGCACATGGAGCGCTTGAAAAACATTTCCGATGTGACCGATCTGGGAGACCTGGATGAAACCAACCTGGATCAGTCCGGAACTCCTGGCGGCATATTCACGCGTTCCACAAGAATTACGAATCCGCTCGGCGGAGATTTTTCACGCCAGATCGAAATAACGGTGGCATGGAACAAATTGGGCCGCAGTCGCCAGGTGGTATTGACCTCGCTAACCCATGGGAATGGATTATGAACGGGTACCTGCTAAAAAAATCACCGGGTCGTTTGGCCGAACATGACAGCGCCCATCCCAACCGGGGTTTTACGATTGTCGAATTAATGATTGTCCTGGTCATTATGTTCATGGTCGCCAGTGCCGCCTACAGCATTCTGGCTTCCCTCACCCGTGGTTACACCGGACAGAACGTTGCGGCCGATACCCAGCAGAATCTGCGGATCGGTATGGATTTTATGGTCAGGGATATTCGCATGGCCGGCCTCGATCCTTTGCGCCTGGGCAACACCGGCGTGACCGCTGCCACCCCGACGCTTTTTAGTTTCACGGCGGATAGAAATATGGACGGTGATCCCAATGATACCGGTGAACAGATCACCTTTGCTTACAGCAACGGTAAACTTGAATATACCGATGAGATCAGCACGGAAACGTTAAATGAAAAAATTACTGATTTCTCGTTCACCTATCTGGACGCCGATGATGCGGTCACAACGGATATCGATCACATCCGCACGGTTACCATTGACATGACCATTCGAGCCCCGGCCGGATCCCACAGGCCCATCGAACGGAGCAGCACGGCGCGTGTTCGCTGTCGAAACCTCGGACTGTAGTAGAAAAAATGTATTTATCAGAACAGTTATTTGCCAACGAAAAAGGATCGGTCATTGCCACGGTGGTTCTCATTCTGGCTCTGGTGTCAATGATCGGAGTGGCCTCGATCAACAGGAGCCAGACGGAAATAACGACCGCCGGCAATGAGGTGGTTTACAAGCAAAACATCTACAGTGCCGAGTCTGCGGCAGTTCAAAATGCGTTTGAAATCGAAACCGGGGACGACCTGGACTTGAAAGACGAAAACAGTTTTTCATGGCTCAACCGACCCGGCGATATGCCTAACGGTGACAACTTTTTCGACCCGGATAATTGGGTGGATGCCAATTCTACGGTCGCTCTGGAAGCCGGAAGTCGCTACCTGTCGGTAGCAGAGGGCGTTGTATCGGGAGGCTCCATGGACATGTCCGTAGCGCAGGTATACGAGTTTTCCATTTTTGGGCGATGCAAGCGCAACAGCGGCTTATCAGTCGTAAGGGTCGGATACCGAAAGGCGCTCGGTAACTGAATGCACCCGAACTGTGGGTGCACGGCAGTATTGGAAAGGCTTTAACGTTAATATAGATCACACCCCCTCACACAGAGGCACTATGATTTACAGTAAAGGCCCCATCAAATATTCAACCGGACGAACACTATTGTTCCGATTCGAAAATGTGCTGCGATTATTATTGATTGGCGCCCTTATCCTGTCAGTGTCGAACCTGGCACTTGCCTATTCGATTACCCCGACTGCCGGACCCGGCGGCAGCATCGACCCTGCCACTGTGCAAGCCGGACCGGACGGTAGCGGTGGCAGTGTGCATTTTAACATATCTGCCGACGGCAGTTACATTATAGAAGATGTGATCGTTGATGGATCGTCCCTGGGCGGCATATCGTCATATTCGTTCGTAGACCCCAGCGGACCCCATACCATCTCCTGCACATTCACCCCGATTGCATATCAGATCGACGCCTCGGCCGGCGCCGGCGGCAGCATCAATCCGGCCGGGATTATATCGCCGGTAACAGTTGCATCGGCCGATCAGGTATTCGACATCACCGCCCAGCCCGGTTATGCGATAACCGATGTCACGGTCAACGGTGCCCCGGTGGGCGGGGTGGCCGGTCTGACCAGCTACACCTATACCTTTACGACCGGCAGTATCACTGCCAATCAGACCATCGCGGCCACCTTTGATACCATCGATTTTCAGATCGACGCCTCGGCCGGTGCCGGCGGCAGCATCAATCCGGCCGGGATTATATCGCCGGTAACAGTTGCATCGGCCGATCAGGTATTCGACATCACCGCCCAGCCCGGTTATGCGATCACCGATGTCACTGTAAACGGTGCCCCGGTGGGCGGGGTGGCCGGTCTGACCAGCACCACCTATACTTTTTCTACCGGCAGTATCACTGCCAATCAGACCATTGTAGCCACCTTTGATACCATCGATTTTCAGATCGACGCCTCGGCCGGTGCCGGCGGCAGCATCAATCCGGTCGGCATTGTGTCACCGGTAACGGTCGCATCGGCCGATCAGGATTTCAACATCACCGCCCAGCCCGGTTATGCAATTACCGATGTCACGGTCAACGGTGCCCCGGTGGGCGGGGTGGGCGGTCTGACCAGCACCACCTATACCTTTACTACCGGCAGTATCACTGCCAATCAGACCATTGCAGCCACCTTTGATACCATCGATTTTCAGATCGACGCCACGGCCGGTGCCGGCGGCAGCATCAATCCGGTCGGCGTTGTGTCACCGGTGACGGTCGCATCGGCCGATCAGGTTTTCAACATCACCACCCAGCCCGGTTATGCGATCACCGATGTCACGGTCAACGGCGCCCCGGTGGGCGGGGTGGCCGGTCTGACCAGCTACACCTATACCTTTACTACCGGCAGTATCACTGCCAATCAGACCATTGCAGCCACCTTTGATACCATCGATTTTCAGATCGACGCCACGGCCGGTGCCGGCGGCAGCATCAATCCGGTCGGCATTGTGTCACCGGTGACGGTTACATCGGCCGATCAGATATTCGACATCACCGCCCAGCCCGGTTATGCGATCACCGATGTCACCGTAAACGGCGCCCCGGTGGGCGGGGTGGCCGGTCTGACCAGCTACACCTATACCTTTACTACCGGCAGTATCACTGCCAATCAGACCATTGCGGCCACCTTTGATACCATCGACTATCAGATCGACGCCTCGGCCGGTGCCGGCGGCAGCATCAGTCCGGCCGGGACCATATCGCCGGTGACGGTCGCATCGGCCGATCAGGTTTTCAACATCACCGCCCAGCCCGGTTATGCGATCACCGATGTGCTGGTCAACGGCGCCTCGGTGGGCGATGCCGCCGGTCTGACAACTTACACCTATACGTATATCACCGGCAGTATCTCTGCCAATCAGACCATTGCGGCCACCTTTGATACCATCGATTTTCAGATCGACGCCTCGGCCGGTGCCGGCGGCAGCATCAATCCGGTCGGGATTATTTCGCCGGTGACAGTCGAATCGGCCGACCAGGTTTACAACATCGCCACCCAGCCCGGTTATGCGATCACCGATGTCATCGTCAACGGTGCCTCAGTAGGCGATGCCGCCGGTTTGTTATCCTACAGCTATACCTTTACTTCCGGCAGTATTATAGTCGATCAGACTATTGCGGCCAGCTTTAATACCATCGATTATCAGATCGACGCCACAGCCGGTGCCGGCGGCAGCATCAATCCGGCCGGGATTGTCTCGCCGGTGACGGTCGAATCGGCCGATCAGGTCTTCAACGTCAATGTCCAGCCCGGCTACGTTATCAGCGATGTGCTGGTCAATGCTGTTTCGGTGGGCGATGCCGCCGGTCAGATCACCTACAGCTATACGTTTACTTCCGGCAGCATCACTGCCGATCAAACCATTGCGGCCACCTTTAATACCATCGACTATCAGATCGACGCGTCGGCAGCTGCCGGCGGCAGCATCAGTCCGGCCGGGGTTATTACGCCGGTGACGGTTGAATCGGCCAATCAGGTATTCGACATCACCGCCCAACCCGGTTATGCGATTACCGATGTTATGATCAACGGCGCCTCGGTGGGTGATGCCGCCGGTTTGAGCACCTACACCTATACGTTTATCACCGGCAGTGTCAGCGCCAATCAGACCATCGCGGCCACCTTTTATACCATCGATTACCAGATTGACGCTTCGGCTGGCACCGGCGGCAACATTAGTCCGGCCGGGATTGTTTCGCCGGTGACGGTTGAATCGGCCGATCAGGTCTTCAACGTCACCACCCAACCCGGTTATGTCATCGCCGATGTCATCGTCAACGGCGCCTCGGTGGGCGATGCCGCCGGTCTGACCACGTACGATTTTACCTTTACTACCGGCAGCATCACTGCCGATCAGACCATTGCAACCACTTTTAATACGGTCGACTACCAGATCGACGCTTCCGCCGGTATCAACGGCAGCATCAATCCGACCGGCATTGTGTCACCGGTGACGGTCGAATCGGCCGACCAGGTCTTTGATATCACCGCCCAGCCCGGCTTTGCGATTACCGATGTGCTCGTCAACGGCGCCTCGGTGGGCGATGCCGCCGGTTTGAGCGCCTACGCGTATACGTTTATCACCGGCAGTATCAGTGCCGATCAGACCATTACGGCCACTTTTTACCGAATCGATTATCAGATTGATGCCACGGCCGGTGCCGGCGGCAGCATCAGTCCGGTCGGGGTTGTAGTGCCGGTGACCGTCGAATCAGTCGATCAGGTCTTCAACGTGACCACCCTGCCCGGTTATGCCATCGCCGATGTCACCGTCAATGGGGCTTCGGTGGGCGATGCCGCGGGTTTGAGCACGTATATGTATACATTTATCACGGGCAGCATCACCGCCGATCAAACTATCGCGGCCAGCTTTATTCCAATCGATTACCTGATCGACGCCGCCGCCGGGACCGGCGGCAGCATCAATCCGGCCGGGTTTATCTCGCCGGTGACGGTCGAATCGACCGATCAGGTCTTCAACGTCACCACCCAGCCCGGCTATGTCATCGCCGATGTCACCGTCAACGGAGCTTCAGTGGGCGATGCCGCCAGTCTGACGTCATACGCCTATACATTCGTTTCGGGCAGCATCACTGCCGATCAAACCATCGTGGCCACATTTAGTACGGTCGACTACCAGATCGACGCCAGCGCCGGTGCCGGCGGCAGTATCAGCCCGGCCGGTACGATCGCCCCGGTGACCGTTATCTCCGCCGATCAGATGTTCAATATAACCGCCGACACGGGTTTTGTGATCGATGATGTGCTGATCAACGGTGTCACCGTGGGTGATGCCGGTGGTCTTCCGGCCTACACATATTCTTTTATCAGCGGCGCCATTTCAGCCGATCAGACCATCGCCGCGACTTTCCGGCATATCGAATACATGCTGAACACCAGCATTTCCGGTGGTTTCGGAACCGGATCGATTCAACTGCTGCCCGATCAGGCAACCTATCATTATGGCGATAGCGTGCAACTGACTGCCGTACCGGGTGTCGGTGAGATCTTTTCGTCCTGGAGCGGCGGCCTGCCGGTAGCCGGGGGCAATCCGGGGACAATCACCATCGCTGCCGACCCGGCCCAGAACAATGTCTCTGCCGACTTCAGCAAGATAACTTTCGCCGTGGTTGCCGGCGTGGCCACCGGCGGTGGGACCATCACACCGGACGGCAATCATACCATCGATTACGGCGACGCCTCGCCCGCGTGCACGATCACCCCCGATCCGTGCTACCATATTGCAGATGTAGTGGTTGACGGCGTTTCGGTCGGAGCCGTCAGCAGTTATCCGGCTTTCATAAACGTCACGGCCGATCACACCATCGAAGCCCATTTTGAAATCGATACGTTTCAGATCTCGGTCACAACCGGCACCGGCGGCACCATAACCCCGCCGGACCCGGTGAGTGTGAACTGCGGTTCGGACCAGGTCTTCGCCATCACGCCGGATGCGGCCAACGGTTATCATCATGTTGCAAATTTGATCGTCGACGGAACATCCCTGGGGGAAGGCATCGAAACCCATAGCTTCAACAATGTGACCCAGAATCATACGATCAGTGCGCTGTTTGCAGATCACGGCACCAGCTGCGCTGGCGCGACAGCCGTCGGTTTAAATTCGGTTCAGGACGGCGCCATCGACGACAACGGGAACGAAGACTTCTACCGCATCGATGTACCCGAGCCCGGCGGGGTCCTGACCCTGTATACGACATACACCGGCGATCGCACGGATACCTATGGGCATCTGCTGGACGACGGATGCAATGAAATCGCCCACAACGACGACGGCGGTTACCGGCGTAATTTCAGAATTATTCAAACCGTTGCCGCGGGTTCCTACTACCTGCGCGTGCGCAATTATTATCCGGACCGCACCGGTACGTATCAACTGCATGTCGAATATGAATCCGACGATCACGGCAGTGATTGTGCCGCCGCTACACCGATCGTGTGCGACAGCATCACGGCGGGACGCATTTATCCGGCCAGAAACCGGGATTATTTCCGCCTGCAGTTGGATCAGCCCGGTTTGATCGCCATCCAGTCGACCGGATCCACAGATACCTATGGTTCGTTGCTCGATTCTGCCTGTAACGAACTGATCAGCAATGACGACAACGGTTCCGGGCGTAATTTTTTCATCGAGCAGATGCTCGATCCGGGCATCTACTATATTGGCGTGCGGCATTACAATTCCAGGCGCACCGGCAACTACAGCCTGGATGTGCAATGCACCCTTTCTTACACCATCACAGCTTCTGCCGAATATGGCGGGGCCATTACGCCGGATGGATCGATAATTGTCAGCGAAGGTGCCAATCAAACCTTTACGATTCTGCCCAACTTCGAAAACACCATCGCCGATGTTCAGGTGGATGGCTCATCGGTCGGCGCGGTCGACACATATACCTTCAACAATGTCAACGCCGACCATATCATCACGGCCACGTTCAACGTTCCGCCGGAAAAATGTGTCGAACTGTCCGATATACCCCTGGACATCAGGCGCCACGGGGCGGCCCCGAACATTATGTTCGTCCAGGACGATTCGGGCAGCATGGACTGGGAATTCATGACCACCGACGAAGATGGGAAATTTACGGTGGGCAACCAAGAGTATGAATACCTGTTTGACATGGATGACAAACTATTTAAAACCGGCACCCATTCCCATGTCCTCAGTGGAGCGGATCGAATGGTATGGGCCTCGCAATGGTCCGAAATTAACAAGGTTTACTATAATCCGGAGGTCGACTACGAGCCCTGGCCGAGCCTGCCCAATGCCGATCCCGAGAATCCGCGATCGTTCCCGACCGAAGACACGCCGACGATCGATCTGAGCGCAACGTTTTACACCTTCGATGCCGGGTTTTCGGAAACCATCATCGATAACCAGGACGTCCGTTTTTCACTGTCCTCGCCCCAGGTCATCGTCGACGATACAGATGGTGGTTTCAGCAAGTCGGCCCCGATCGGCACCTGGAGCCATTCGACCAGCCCGGAAACATACGGCAGTCATGCCTTTGAATCCGGTGAGGCCGGTGAATACATCGCCACCTGGACACCGGATCTTAGCGTCGACGGCCAGTACATGGTCTATGCCCGCTGGGAAGCCACCGCGGTGCGGTCCTCTGCAGTGCCTTACACCATATACCATGCAACCGGTTCGGATACGGTGACCGTCGACCAGCAAACCAACGGCGGTCAATGGGTGGTGCTGGGCACCTACGCCTTTAACCAGGGAGTCTCCGGGTACGTGGGCCTCGACACGGTCGTGACCGATAACAGCGCTGACAGCGTCAGTGCGGATGCCGTTAAATTTGTCCTTTCCGACGGCTGGGATTGGGCCACCAGTTCGGAAGCCTATAACGATAACTACTACTGGACTTCAAAAGACGGTACCTACACGGCCGCCTGGCGACCCAATGTGGGCCAGGGCCAATACCATGTGTATGCCAGCTGGGTCGACAACGCAACCCGTTCCCATTTTGTGCCCTACACAATTGATTTTGCATTCGGATCGACGGTCTCCATGGTCAACCAGAGCCAGGACGATGGTGGCTGGTACTGGCTGGGAATCTATGATTTTGATGCCGGTGACGGTAAAATTGAACTGAATTACACCCGCAGCGGCATTTTCGATACGGTGAGTGCCGATGCCATCCGGCTGCTGCCGACAGCGGCAACAACGGTCGATATCAAAAATGCCCATTACTACGCCTGGTCGGATCAGCAGAGCAGACCCTACCTGGTGGTCGTTGACGGTGGCGCGCTGCGCTACTGGGCGGTCGATGACGGGAACAACAATGGGTTGATCGAAGCCGGCGAATTGGCCGAGACAACCGCACCGCCGGATGATATCCGTTCGACCCGCACCTACTCGGAAGAAAGGCAAAACTTTGCCAACTGGTTTCAATATTATCGCAAACGCGATCTGGTGACCCGCTATGCCATCGGTAAAGTGATCGTCAGCATGCAGGGGGTTCGCATCGGCATGCGGGGCATCAACGGCGTGCTGGTTCAACCGGTCCTCAATGTCAAAGTGGGCGGCGAGGATTATACGACGCTATTGCTGGATGGACTGTACAATTATCGGCTGGACGGTCACCGGTCAGCTACACCTCTGCGGCAGGGTTTGGAAGAGGTCGGGCGCTATTTTGACCAGGATGATGATGATGACGGCGGTATCGGCCCGTCACCGATTGCCACCGAAGATGAAGGCGGGGCCTGCCAGCAGAACTTTGCGGTGGTTTTTACCGACGGCTTTTACAACGGCCTGCCGCCGCACGTGGGCAACGCAGACGGTGACAACGGCATCCCCTTTGCCGATACGGGCATCAATACGCTGGCCGACGTGGCCATGCATTATTACGAAAACGACCTGGCCGACAATGTCGAGGACCGTGTACCCATCAATCCGGCCGATGACGCCATTCATCAGCACATGGTCTCCTACGGAGTCACGTTCGGCGTATACGGCACCATGAACCCGGATGACTACGATCTCGAGAATTGCACCGGGCTTGACTGTCCGCAGTGGCCTGTGCCGATCACCGCTGGAAACGACAAGCGCCTTAAAATCGACGATTTGTGGCATGCTTCGGTCAACGGTCACGGCACCTTCATGAGTGCCTCGGATCCCGAGGCGCTGGTGCAGGCCTTTTTGATGGTCATGCAGAACATCGAATCTCGGATCGGATCGGCCGCTTCGGTATCGGTCAACGGGGATGAACTCTACGGCAAGCTGGACGAGGGTGTGCGCATGTACCAGTCCAGCTATACCAGCGATGGCTGGACCGGTGATGTGAAGGCGTATGAAGTGGATGCCGATACCGGTCACGTCGACACCACATCATGGGTATTTTCGGCCGCCGCCATGCTGGAAAGCCGCACCTGGGATGACCGTATCATCGCCACCTACGATGGCGAGTCAAACGGCATACCGTTCAGATTCGACGACCTGACCGAAGATCAGAAGAACCATCTGGTAGATACCGCCGAAGTCGACTACACCCAGGCCCGCAGCCGACTGCAATATCTGCGAGGCGAGCGCAGCCTGGAAGAACAGCACGGTGGCCCCTTCCGCACGCGCTATAAGGTTTTGGGCGATATTGTGCACTCTTCTCCGGTGTTCGAAGCCGGGGCCCTTTATGTCGGCGGAAATGACGGCATGCTGCACGCATTCGACGCCACCAACGGAAGCGAACTGTTCGCCTTTGCACCGAATCTGGTATTTCGCAACCTCAAGGACCTGAGCAAACCCACCTATGCCCACCGGTATTACGTCGACCAGACACCGGTGATCAAAAGAGGGGTCGATCTGGGCGGCGGCAACAAAATCACCCTGCTGACAGGAGGTCTGGGCAAAGGCGGCCAGGGTTACTATGCCCTGGATATCACGGATCACGAAATGATCACCAGCGAAACCCAACTGGTCAACAGGGTCATGTGGGAATATCCACGCACCGGACCGGCGGCCGTTATCACCGCTGCAACCGATGCATCACCGATCGTGGTTACCGCGGCAGGTCATGGGTTTGCAACCGGTGATACCGTCACCATCACAGGGGTCGAGGGCAATACGGCCGCCAACGGCACCTGGACGGTTACGGCAGACGGGGCAGACCCCGACAACAAGTTCAGCCTGAACGGTTCCGGTGGAAACGGTGCCTATTCATGCTGCGGCGTGGCGCGCTACAAAGACCCGGATATGGATGACCTGGGATATTCCTACTCCAAACCGGCCATCGTGCCTTCGAACGATGCGGATCGCTGGATCATGCTCTTCGGCAACGGCTACAACAGCATGAACAGCCATGCCGTCTTGTTCATCATCGATCCGGTCACCGGCACCTTGCTCAAAAAATTAGACACCGGAGCGGGCAATTGTAACGGGCTGTCCTCCCCGGTGGCCGTCGATGTCAACCATGATGGCCTTGTGGATTATGCTTTTGCCGGTGATTTAAAAGGCAATCTGTGGAAATTTGACCTGACCGGTGACATGTCCAACTGGGGTGTGGCCTACAGTGACGGCAGCGATCTCAAACCGCTGTTCCAGGCCAAAGACGGTCTTAATCCCCAGCCCATCACCACCAAACCGGATGTCATGCAACACTGCGGTAAAGACGGGATGATGGTGATTTTCGGTACGGGTAAATATCTGGGTGATTATGACTATCAGCACAACAAAGTGCAGACTGTCTACGGTATCTGGGATTACAGCGAAAACGAAGATGCCGGCGAGTACCTGGGATCGTTTGAGCGCGGTTCAACGCCTATGCTGAGCAACCAGCCGAATACAGTCAAAATGCTGCAACAGACCGAGTTGCCGGGCGATTATTTTGCACTGGACGGTAAACCGCTGCGGGTATTAACAAATAATCCCGCTACGGATAGTGATCCTCCCGATGAGGAGTGGTTAACCACCTCGCTGGATTCCACCGGCTTAACTTGCTCTTACACTGATGGTGAAGGAACAGTGGCGTGCGATCCCAACTCGGTTGGCACCACTCCGGACCCAACAGAATATGCCGGCTGGTATTTTGACTTGCCGGCAACCGGAGAGCGGGTGGCATCGGATCTGATGATCCGCGATTCAAAAGTGATTTACATCGGGTTTGTGCCCGAGCAGAGCCCCTGCGGAACGGGCGGCAATTCATGGGTAATGGAACAGGATGCCTGCAGCGGCGGCCGGCTGTCCAAAGCCCAGTTCGACATCAATGGGGACGGTGTCGTGGACAGCAACGACCTGTTGGTGCTGACCGATGCGGACGGCAACCCGATCGATGAGAATGGCAACCTGCTCAACCCGGACGACGACCCGATCCTGGTAGCCCCGACCGGAATGATGTATCCCGGCCGCCTCCTGCCGCCGGCTATCCTGCGTACCGGTAACGAGGAAATCAAGTATTTCAGCACCAACGTGGGCAATATCGTCACCATGCGCGAGCGCGGCGTGCCGATGGGGGTTATCTATTGGATGGAATTGATGCAATAAAAGACAAGGAAAGATACGTTTCCATGCATAAACTCTTTAAAAACCTGAATTCGATCGTGCTAATCGGGGCTGTTTTACTGGGCTTGCTGGTGTTTCCAACCGCCGGTCCGATGGCCCGCAGCCTGCACAAAGGTGAATGGATCCAACCGTCCGGATATCCGGTCGGCTTTCATGGGTGGGGGCGGTTGGATCGGGTCGGGCCGGACAGCGTCATCATCGACGATACCCAGTACCACCTGGCTGCCGAGGCAGCCTTCCATACGCCCGAGATGCGCGATGTACCCTTGTCCGATTTGAAGGCCGGCGACATCATCGGATTTTTGTTGAACGCCGAGGACGAAATTATTTCCCTGTGGCTGATCAACTCACCCTGACAGGTACCGGATAATTTTATTTTCAACGATATTTCTTTTGAAAGGCGAAAGGTAATGGAATCCAACTCGAACCGTCGCAGCTGGAAAAACATGTTGATCAACAAACAGGTCCAGATCGGGATAATGGTCATCAACCTGATATCCATGGTCGCCGTCGTTGCTTTCAATACGGCCATCATGTTGTCTTCTTCGCTGTGCAATATTTATTATACCGAACATTCAAGCTGGTTGAAGGCCATTGATATGTATGCCCTGTCTTCGGAAATTCTGATCTTTTCGATGGCGGCGGTTTTCATACTGGCGGTTTTCAGCCAGATGATCATTTCCCATAAAATCTGCGGTCCGCTGGTTAATTTCACCAATAGCTTTAAAAGCCTGGCCACCGGGGATTTAACCCGCCATGTCCATTTGCGCAAGCATGACCTGCTCAAAGGCGAGGCCGGTCAGTTCAATGACATGCTCACCCAGCTGTCGGTTCACATCGAGGTGATAAAAAATGACAACCGGTTTCTGCTGCAAACACTGCGCGAGTTCGCCCGGGCCGGTGACGACCCGGTCGCCATAGAAGCCGCCCGGCAGGTGCTGCTGGATCGGGAAAGCCAGATCACCGAAAATCTAAACCGCCTGCGACTGACAGCGGAGGTCGAACATAAGGTCAACTGATCAGATATAGTAGTTGTCAAAAATGTGTTCCGTTTAGATAGACCTACGCCAGTTTAACAGCAAGCCGGAACAATTGTGGAAAAAGTTCGGAGTGCGGAGTGCGGAGCCCGCCCTGGTGCTCAGGCGAAAAACGGGGTATTTATGTCAAGATCATTTTCATTGCTCATTTAATTCAAGATCCGAACTGTACCCAGTTCTGGGCCAGGGCCCGCCCTGGTGCTCAGGCGAAAAACGGGGTCGTTATGTCAAGATTATTTTCATTGCTCAGATAATTCCAGATCCGATATGTACCCAGTTCTGGGCCAGGGCCCGCCCTGGTGCTCAGGCGAAAAACGGGGTCGTTATGTCAAGATTATTCTCATTGCTCAGGTAATTCAAGATCCGAACTGTACCCAGTTCTGGGCCAGGGTTGTGGAAGCGCTTGCGCGCTGCCTATTATATTATTTCTCTGAGCTACGGTGATCAGATGAATTCCATCGGGATCATCTGCACATTCTCAGGACAGTTTTATTATAATGATAAAAAACTTTTAGAGCATTTGGATAATTAGACGTTATCGACAATCCCGCTTATTGAGCAGGGCGCCTCCCGACAAACAAAAAAAGAATCTCTGTGTCCTCAGTGTCTCCGTGGTGAAATCAAATGTTGCCTGCCCGCCTTCCCGGGCATCTTTGCAACTGCCCGGCCGGGCAAGCCCTGCATTCATAAAGGTGAACGCTTTACAAGCATTTCGACAAAGGGTATATCAGCCGGCGCAAAAGAGAAGGTGTTTAGCTTTCTGACCGGAACCCATTCGCAGCGGGCATGATCGGTGGGCATCAAAGCACCGCCTGTCCAGTAGGCCCGATAAACCATGAGTTTGATCGCCATGTGCGGGTATCGATAGGTTGTTTCTCCCAGAAAATGGCCGATGCGCACCTCAATTCCCAGTTCTTCTCTGAGCTCGCGTGCCAGGCACGCCTCCGGTGATTCCCCTGATTCTATTTTACCTCCGGGAAACTCCCACAGCCCGGCCAGCCTGTCGGTCGCTTTACGCTGGGCGATCAAAACCAGTTCGGCTTGCAGGATGACCGCTGCCGTAACGCGAATATAATCAGAATTATCGGCCTTCGCCATTTGCATACAGCCACAAAAGGAATTAGGTTAGAGATATTAAACAAAATGGGTTAAATCGGACATCCATATAATTACGGATTGACCTTGCCGCATCCGATCATGTAGACTAAGACATTGATTTGAGGTAAACTACCTAACAACCTTAACAGCGAAAGGGGGCCGCATGGGTTACCCTGACGAATAAGGATAGATTGTGTGAGCGAAGCGAACCACGATCTTATCCTGTGGTTGGACAAGCCCGATACGTGGGGTCCGGTTCTTATATAAGCAAATATCTTTTTTGACAGTGAGGTGAT
>Ga0126335_1000989_pt1 | contig 15081 bp, 8 predicted proteins | sample OlaspJWI45metaG_FD_108409 | JGI IMG/M metagenome (GOLD analysis project Ga0126335, IMG submission 108409) | Marine gutless worms symbiont microbial communities from Oahu, Hawaii - Olavius sp. 1 OAHU.JWI-45 metaG | ecosystem: Host-associated > Annelida > Digestive system > Unclassified | place... | reverse complement strand
TTAACTTAGTGTCACTGAAGTGATTATTATTACCTGCGCGCATGCATTGTGAGCAGGTATTGTTTTTGGCAGTGTCTCTCTGTGTGTCGGTCCACACAAAATCTGGAAAACTACTGATCAGAAACTGATGTAACTTGGCATGGGAAAATATGCCCCATGGTGAAAGCTAGAGGTGGTTGGAAGTTGGTGACATTTGACCTTGACCTTTGACCTTGAGAGCTATCTTCGTACTTATTTAAGCTATAACTTTGGAACGGCTTGACATAGCAACTTCGTTTTCTGTGTAGAGATATGTCTTGAGAATATCTACAGGGTGTGGCATAAAAAAAGAAGAAAAATTAAAATTTCTCAAAACTACATATTTTGCTGTGTTTTTCATTGTTTAATGTGGAAGTGATTACCTATTATATCTGTAAATCTCATCAAACTGTTTTGCCGAAAAATAAAAATTTGACTGTGAAAATACAAAAGTGCACTTCATTAAGTGAACAACAACTCAAGTAAGACTGAAAGTAATCGAAACTGTTTTTGTTGTAAAGCAAAATTAACAGAAATGACAGCTTAACGCTACTAGCATGTTCGAAATGTTAAACGACTGTTTTAAGGCATGACTGAAGCCTTTTACGAAATGACAGTAGGCTCTACTGCTTCATCATTGCGGCCTTGTGGCAGACCAGATTGAAAGATGAACTGTCCCGTCAAGATTTGCTTGCTATTTTTAACCCAGTTGGGCTGTATCTTGTTGGTTTAATAGTCCGCGTCTAACTCTGCTGTCTCTCTGACGAAGTGGAGCCCAAACGAAAAGTTTTATCCACATTTTTGTACAGCAGTTACGGAAATACAGATCGTTTAGTTGCGAAATCGCAATTTTCACTTCAGACAGGTGTAACTTCTGTTTCCTACTGAGTATATTAACGAAATTTTCAGAATCTGTAGAAATTAACTTCTCTCGAAATTAAATTCTAAAAATTTCACTATTTTTTTATATCTTTCCGGAGATATTTAATTTTTCTTAGGGGTTGTTTTTTATGCCACACCCTGTATGACCTGATCCCGTTTCAAGTTCATAGGGTCAAGATCAACGTCACAGCAGCAAAAACGGCCACGCGCAGGTTTGTACTCCCCTCGGACACAGTTTAATTTGCACATTTTTTATGCCTATACTGCCTGCAGAGGTGCTGGAGGCATTGTGTTTTCAGGTTTGTGCTGTCTGTCTTTGATTCTGTCTGTCATGTTGTCTCAAATGCAGCAATATTGACAATAATGTGATGTAAACTGGTGGAGAGTCGGCATGGGAAGCATACTTATTAGTGGTTTGCTGTCGAGTTTTGTTTAGTTTATCCATATAAATTCTTCAGTACATGTACACATTTAGCCAGTATGAAATCACGTGAGAAGTTATTGGGTCTAAATTGAACTTGACCTCAGCACAAGGCTTGTGCTGTGTTGGAACACCTGACCATCCTTACATGAAAAATTGTCATATGCAATGCATGATATAGTTTTGGTAAACAGTAAAATATATTGTGTTTAAATACCAGTGATATTATGTAATATCCTTTGACATTCAGCTGAAAAATGTCAAGATGCTATTCAGTACATCAGTGAGTAGTTATGCCAGTGTGAATCTAATTGATATCGTCAATATGTTCTGATGATACAGGAGCTACTGGGCTTGCTGGTGCCATAGGCCCATCTGGAGTGACTGGACCCTCAGGTCCTTCTGGACTTCAAGGAGACACCGGTGCTACTGGTGCTGTCGGACCTACTGGCTTCGCTGGATCTCCAGGCCCAGCTGGTTTCACCGGATTTACCGGATCATCAGGAGGGACTGGATTCACTGGTTTCACAGGAATGTCTGGAGCTTCTGGCAACACTGGTGGTCGTGGTGCTACTGGTGCTACTGGCAGTACAGGATCATCCGGAGCTGCCGGTCCAGCTGGAGCAGTTGGACTGCCAGGATTTACTGGAGACGTCGGTGATGCAGGTACAGCTGGAGCCACAGGATTTATTGGACTTCCAGGTGTTTCTGGTGATGTGGGAGCAACTGGTGGAACTGGAGCCACTGGAGCTACTGGTGCCATTGGACCAGCTGGTATGCGAGGTCCCATTGGAGGTACAGGGTGGACTGGTTCTGTGGGACTGGTTGGATCTCCTGGTGAGGATGGACTGGTTGGATCTTTTGGAAACACTGGAGCTAGTGGAGACACCGGAGCTACAGGCGCGACTGGTTCAAGGGGTCCTCTTGGTCCACAAGGAATAGCAGGTCAGGCTGGACGTCCAGGATCTGCTGGAGCAACCGGTGCAACAGGAGATCGTGGAACAACTGGAGAGCATGGTCCAGCTGGTGAAAGAGGTGACACTGGAGCAACTGGTGAACCCGGCAGTGAGGGAAGTGTTGGCTCACCGGGTGCCACTGGATTTACTGGATTTACAGGATCTACCGGAGCTACAGGTACCACTGGTGATACCGGATTTGCAGGTCCAGCTGGTCCTGCTGGTCCACTGGGAAATACTGGTAATACTGGTGATACAGGTTTCACTGGCCTTGCAGGCCCATCTGGACAGCCTGGTGCTACTGGAGGGATTGGAGCTGGAGGACTACCTGGTGTTGTTGGTCCATCTGGTTTACCAGGACCTGCCGGAAGTACTGGATTTACCGGAGCTCCTGGTTCCGTAGGTGCAGTGGGCTTTACTGGGGAACCAGGCACTGCTGGGCAGAGTGGACCAGCTGGAGTGCAGGGTGTGGTCGGTGCCAGTGGAAATACAGGATTTACCGGACCACCTGGATCGACTGGTGCTTCAGGACTGGCAGGCCCTCAAGGTCCAGTGGGTCAGACAGGTAGTAGTGGTCCAACAGGTGCCACGGGGGCCTCAGGCCCAGCTGGTAATGCTGGTAACACTGGTGATCTTGGTGCAACTGGAGCTACTGGTTCTTCTGGAGCGACTGGAGTCACTGGTGGTAGTGGTGAGCCGGGAGTTCGTGGAGATACTGGTGCTACTGGCTTCACTGGATCTAGTGGACCTACTGGCCCTATTGGACCAGTGGGAGCTATCGGCCCGCAAGGTTTTACTGGATTCACGGGTCCTGCAGGAGCCACGGGACCAATTGGATTGAGAGGCAGTCTTGGTGTTCAGGGTGCAACTGGAACTGTAGGGTTTTCAGGTGGTACAGGTGCGCCTGGGCCGATTGGTGCACGTGGCCTTACGGGAAACACTGGTGCAACTGGTATCACAGGCCAAACGGGATTCACTGGAGTAGCTGGACTTCCAGGACCTCGAGGGTTCACTGGTGCAGTGGGAGTTGCTGGAGAGCAAGGATTCACAGGTGCCGTGGGGCCAGTAGGTCCAACAGGTGAGATTGGTGTGCAAGGTCAGGTAGGAGCACCGGGTGCAACAGGCTCCACAGGTATGCCAGGACGGCGTGGGGATACTGGTAGGACGGGTGACCCAGGTCCTGCTGGGGCTATTGGTTTACCAGGAAGTGACGGCCAACCAGGACGTACAGGCTTGCCTGGTGCAGTGGGGCTTGCTGGTGTAATGGGAGTTACTGGTGCAAGTGGTCCCGCAGGGCCAGCTGGTGACACTGGAGCTAGTGGAAGGGCTGGTGCTAGTGGTGCTACCGGCGCAACTGGTCAGACTGGCGAATCAGGTGACCGTGGGGCTACCGGTAGTCTAGGAGCAACTGGAAGCACTGGAGCCTCGGGACCTGCCGGGCCAGTTGGAGCAACAGGAAGGGCAGGCCAGCCAGGTGGGCCTGGAGCTACTGGTGCCACTGGAGCAACTGGTTTTCCAGGAGATACTGGCTTCATCGGACCGCAGGGCTACACTGGTTTGTTCATTTATTTGCTCAATACAACTTGCACATAGTGTAGCAGAGAAAAACATATGTTGGACAGAAAGGTCCATATGTCAGCTGATTCCAGCTCAAACTGAGACTAAGGGCGGGTTGCATGAAAGTCACTTAAAGTTAACGGCAACTTAACTACATTGTGTATAACGGAGTTATGCACTCCTTAATGTTAAGTGTCTTACACGCAATCCGCCCCTTAGTCTTTTTCTCTCTTTTTTAATTCCCACATACCAGTTAAGTCATCGACACCTATCACTATCTGTCTTTTTGCTTTCATTTGAGGCTTAAAACTTTCATCTTGTTCAAATTTTTCCAGCCATGGACTGTTCACGCAGCAGATTGACTTTACAAACTTATTGACTGCATTTACTCAAGCAGTTTTTGCTTTAGTTTACATATATATTAGTTTTTGATATTGTGTGGTAGGTTAAGCTGGTAACTTGTGCTTTTTTCATTGCTCTTTAGATGTACTCATATCAGCTAATGTTTATAGTAAAGTTTGTCTTCTAGTGACCCCTGAAAAGAACATGAAGCTATATGCAGCTCTATGGTGCCATTATGTTGTGTGAGATTGTAAAGATCTTGCGTAGTTGTCTACAGTGTGTGAAGTGCATTTTGTGATGCTGTCACTTGTGCAGGAGCTCAAGGTCTAGTTGGTTCAGATGGTGAGCCTGGTGCGACGGGAGCAACTGGATACAATGGTAGGACAGGTGCGTTGGGGTTCACGGGTGCTACTGGCCCTGACGGAGCAGCTGGTGCATCAGGAACACGTGGTCTTACTGGTGCTACTGGTGACACTGGACTGGCAGGGCCAGCAGGGGCATCTGGCTTCACTGGTGATACTGGAGCATCAGGTGTTTCAGGCCAACCTGGTGTAACTGGGCCTGCTGGACTGGTTGGTGCTCAAGGAGCAACAGGTGGCACAGGTTCTAGTGGTGACACTGGCCCAGCCGGTCTGCCTGGAGGAGATGGTGCTACAGGATTCACAGGCATGACTGGAGCAACCGGAATGAATGGAGACACAGGTCTTCCTGGTCCAATTGGAGCAACAGGCCTAGCAGGTGATGTGGGTTTTACTGGTCCACAAGGCATAGGAGGAAATGTCGGTGGTCCAGGACCTCAGGGAGGTGTTGGTGCTACAGGAGCAACTGGTTTACCAGGGGCAGCTGGACACTCAGGACTTTCCGGACCAGCAGGTCCGAGAGGTCCTTCTGGGATGACTGGCAGCATTGGAGCAACTGGGCCAGGCGGTTCACCTGGAGATCCTGGAGAAACTGGAAATACCGGTCCTTCGGGAGGTACTGGGTCGACGGGCAATAAAGGTGCAACTGGGTCGAGTGGAGTTCGTGGTGCACCTGGCTTACCAGGCAGTGCTGGTAGTACTGGTGCTACAGGCGGCACTGGTGCGTTCGGTGCAGCTGGTGCTGTTGGTCCCCCTGGACCGGCGGGTCATACAGGTTTCACTGGAGCTCCTGGTGCAACTGGTGACCCTGGTGTTGAGGGTATGGTTGGACCTCGTGGTGCTATTGGCCCTGCTGGACCAGCAGGTGCTACTGGTTTAGCCGGATCACCAGGCGTACCAGGTGCCACTGGAGAGACTGGATTCGCCGGTGCATCTGGCCAACGTGGTCTGACAGGCAGCACTGGCTCTACAGGCCTGCCTGGTGCCACTGGTAGTCAGGGTGCTATGGGAGTTACAGGTCCAACAGGAGATGCTGGTGCTCCAGGCGGTATGGGACTGCATGGAGCAGTAGGAGCCACTGGATTTACTGGATCGTCTGGAGTGCCTGGCAGTACAGGCAACACTGGAGAGTCTGGAGCGACTGGAGCTACTGGAGCAGTGGGACCAGCTGGTCCTAGAGGCTTCACTGGAGAAAAAGGTACTTATTATTCTTCAAAGTTTTAACAACTCTAATTTAACTAGCAGTGATGTAAAATTACAACATAAAGTATGAAATGCCGGCAAATTTATAGTGTTGGAACGTGCCTTTTTTAACAAAATGTAGTGAAATCTGTTTGGTGCTGGCAACTCTGAATGGACACATGGCCACTGGCCAATGGGTGGCCAGAGGGTAGTAAAGTAGTAAAGGTGGGAAAATATATTAGACATCACAAATCAAGCTACAGCAGTTAATTCTCTGCTGTTACTTACAGTATGAAAACCTATGCAGGTAGAAAATCAGCTGAGTAAACTGCAGTTTACATAACTTACACAGAATGTCTTTTTCTGAGCCTTATGAGTTATGACCCATGTGGCGGCCCCTATCTCTGTCTCAGTAACCCTCAGCTGGTCACTGCGAGTCCACAGACATGGGCAAGTTACTGACAGAAAACTATCGGTATTAAAATGACTTTTTTGTTTTTTGGCGCTGCAGGGGTGAACCAATGCACCGATTTGGGTCAGCTTTAGCAGGGTGTAGCGGACTTGCCAAATTTGACCTTAATCAGCCCATATTTGGGGATTTCTGGTTAAAAAAACAAAAATCACTAATTTTTGCGACTCGTCAACTGATATTCCTGAAATTTACAGGGTTTATGTGAAGCTATCGTCCCCATATTTGTTTAAAATTTGGCGAGATTTGATTCATAAATCAGGAATTTATATCCAAAAACTCGCGCTGTTATTTTCCCAAAAAATTTCGGGGACTTAGCTCAAAAACTAGTGGTCAGATCCCAAAACAATTGTCTATGGAAAAAAATGGTACGGACGTCCTTAGCCACTGTCCACATGCCAAGTATGGTGGAGATCGGTTTACGCATGGCAACACAAGAGCGAAAATCAGAGTTTTTATGTTTCTTTTTTTGTCATGCTGTGTGTGGCCTAATTTTGGTCGCACAGACTAAGTGTGATGTTTGGCAGTTTAGCGAAGTATACCTTCGCCATTTATTGACTGATTTTCAAGATGTCTGCAACGTTTTTAGAGAAAGAAATATAGTTTGAAACTGCCATGTTATTTTGAAATGTATCGTTAGGTGGCGGCACAATTTTAACTAAAATCAGCCAAAAGTTATAATTTTCCAAAATCTCGCCAAAAAATGTGTGCACGACTTCAACAATTTATAAGCGGCATATAAATAAAATTTCCACCAGAATCATGTAGATACTGTAGTGTAGAATGTGCACCTATATAGAATTTTTCAGATAGCATATGGACACCACACAGTGTCAAATCTGTGCTGTAGTAGTGCTAAAAATGGGTCAAAATTGGCAAGTTTTTTCTGCACCAAAACCAGTACAGAGCATATAATTTTAGGCAAACTTTTGATGTCCTTGCGTTGGGCAAAGAATGTAGTTGTGCACCTATATTAAAGTTTTCAGCTGCCTTCCTTGCGATGGCATGGCAAAGTGGCAAACTTTCGAGTGCAAATTTTCAGAAAATTTTCAATTATATTTTTGTGTTTTTGGCACACCCTATAAAAAAATATTTGTGCAGATTTATGCAAATTTGCTGCGGGTTAGCCTTTTCTGCCAGTTTACATTGCATTCTATCGGCGATGCATTTTCTTTCTAGTTTATTATGTGCTGTGCCTGATCACTCCCCCCAATGCTTTGACCAGTGCCAAATTAGAGTGTCTATTCACACAGCTGGCCGTTTCATTTTGTCAGTCATATATCTATTCAAACGACCCACACAGTGCAAAGATTTCAGTCAGTGGATTTTATACTGATTATTTCTGTATGCTAGTAAGTTGCCTTCCTAGCAGCACGTCGCTTTGGTCGTTAAATGTAGACCGTTGTCTCTCAGTAAGTCTGTGGAGCTGCTTGAAACTCTCTATAAATTCTGCTTCTGTCAGGAGAATATTTTTCACCTGATGAATGTTCACTTCCCAGAAGGTAGTTAGCATCACGCAGACTGTTCGTCACATTTTTCGCATTATTGCGCATGAAAGCGTCATCGAGATTCCATGACGCGATTACTCCGTTAACGACTGCCTTTGTTTTCCATTGTGAGAGCCAAATAGATGGGGCTGGCCGCTAGCAGTGCCGATCACTGGATCCAATTGTTGTCGATCCACTGGCCAATTAAGTCAGTGCACTGTGCTGTGCTCCAACGAAGCTATCAGTTGTAAAGCTGATAAAGTTTCATCAGTTTCATGCTAAATAACATTTTTAGACCAGGGGAGAGATCACCGTTCTGTCGATCGCCGATCTATTTCTAGTAATTCATCGGATACTAGTGCAAGATCGCCTATCTAGGGCTAGAATTATCGATTATAAATAAGTCTTAACACTGACAGTATAAGTCGGCGTCATGAATAGGAGGCGTTTCAAGGAGAAACAAAACAAGACCAGCCGTTTCCACGTGGCCGCTTCCTGTTCAAACGACCGGCCGTGTAAATGGCACCAGTTGCACCACATTGTACTTGTTTGTGACAGAAGCACAACATACAGTAGTTGTAAATAACGGACTACACATACACCTGTGATTAACTGATTGGAATTTTCCTGTTCAGGTGCCGTTGGCGGTTTTGGTGCTGCTGGACCTATTGGTCCTGCAGGATCTCCTGGACCTTCCGGTTCTTCTGGACTTCCTGGTGAGACTGGTCCTCCTGGATTTACTGGTGGAACTGGACCAGCAGGGCCCGCTGGAGTTATTGGTGCACCTGGAGCTGCTGGTTCTGCCGGTCCAGTGGGATTCACTGGAGAGCATGGAATAGCAGGACCTCAGGGAGCTCCTGGAGTTGGTGGATCAGCTGGGGCAACTGGTGCAACTGGCGCTTCAGGTACAGCTTTACACTAGTCACATACAGTATTCATGCAGTATGCTTCTTGTTGTGGAAGCAGAATATAAAGTGTCGGACTTGGGGTAAAAATATCTTAATTAGGTGGCCAATTGTTAGTTAAAGGCAAGTTGGTGGATAATGTCTCAGGGTTAATAGTCGTTTCCCGGACGGTAACTTTTCTGTATGGTTTTTTCCCGGACTAGACGTTTCCCGGAAAGGTGATTCCCGGATGGTAAGTTTGATGTTAGTTGTCTCTAAAGTTTATTTAAGTAGGCCTACATGCAGATTAAGATTTTGTGAGTGCGTCTTCAGCTAGTAACACTTGTTCAAGAAAAGACATTTTATTTACTGATAGAGCAAGTGTTTAGCATAATCGCTACTCGCTAAGCATAATTGCAAATCACAATGGCGGACTCAGCGGACTTTACGTCTGACAACACAACATCAACTCAAACATAAGGCAGTTGCCAAATAACTTTGTTAACCAACTCCAGCAGTGCTACGGTTACACACGTTATTCTTGCGCGTGCAGCTACAAGCGGCCTTCAGCCCGCAGGAAGCGCGACGTCGACAAGCTGCCGGCGGCGTACTGCGTCCAGAGCTCCGTCAGGCGCCTGTTGACAGCAGTGTAGCACGTGCTGGTTCAGCGCAGCACTTTGCCGTCCAACAGCAGATGGAGCTGCAACGTCACGGTCTGCACTTCCTGGAACAGGAGCTCCACCGTCATGTAGAAGGGGACGTGGCTGCGCCGAGCGATGCCGTTGATGCGCTTGTGCCAACCCTCTAAGTCGTTGTTCGTCGCGACCACACGGAGCTGGCAAGCCACGTCATCTTCACGTAGTGGAGCAAGTCTGTGATGGCTGGCGTCGCGTCCAGCCGCTGTAGGTGTCTGAATGCCGGTACGATGTGCGCGGCTGGGAACAGTGGCAGCGCCATCAGCATGCGTATGAGAGCATGCTGACTGGCCTGTATGCTGTACGCATCAACCCGTCCTGCACAAAACACATGCATAGGCGAATATACATGACTGTGGCGACCTACTACGACTCCGACACTCGTCTGACGACTGAGGCAGACGTCGTTGCCTTGCGCCAGCGGCCTGACCTCGGGTTGGTCATACAGGACTAGCAGATTGGCTGGAACGACTGCGACTACGGATGCTGCGACTTCGATGGTCTGGCGACGTACTCGATGAGTGTTGATGTCTACTTGGCGTCATTGGCGACAGAGCAGGTGCTTGTTGAGGTAGTTGTTGACGCAACTGATCAGGTGAGAGCGATGGCAGTGATGGACTGACACTGTACAGCAGTGGCGGTGAATACCTAGCACAATACAACGTAAGAGGCTATTATTAAAGTAGGCTATTATTGAAGTATTACAATCAATGAGAAGGCTATCACATGAGCAAAATTAGAATCTTAAGTTAGCTCAATTATCCGTTCTTTATGCGGATCACAGCCTCACAGGTTGTAATGAACTCTATAAACATGTAAATACACGGGTGACTTACTGCGCCAGAGAGTCCCGACTGCTCATTGACCGTGCTCTGCAGCTGCGGTGGTCTGATCTGCGACTGAAGTTCAAGTGTCTTGACGATGAGCGTTGGCTGCACACGTGGGACATTGCCAGCACGACGTCAACCCTTGACGTGTGGCCACAAAGCGATATTCTGCCTCGCCAGCGCCGACGTGCACCTGTGCATTGCAAAGAACATGGTTTTTAGTATATCAGAAAACGTTACTGCTCCTTAAAACACCTGCTTTAGCTCTACATGTATCAGGCTTTGATGCTCTATGGTGCTCGATAGTGGTGCCTTCAGAGTCTGTATCTACTAGAGATATTTTTGGCGCTTCTATTTTTCTATAACATTAGCTTATTAGTAACATGTTATTGGTGTATTTATTAGGTGTGTGTTTATGAACGAATAAATAAAATAATCAACTGACAAATTACGTAACAACGACATGTGAAATTTAGTATACATACCATTCGGCAGCAGTTCTTGTATTGCAGTCTCGACTTGAGGTTTTGCAACGTTGTAACACGATGATAACAAACGCAACAGCCTTCTTCTATCTCCATCTTGTAGGCTTACATTTATGACACTTGTCTTGTGCACGTGCGACTTATATCCTTGTCCATACCGACCCCCAGTTCATCTCTTTTAGGGCAGCTATTTGATGCTGACATAGCATGACGACTTGTGCGCTCGACGTCGCAACGTCGTTGATCTACAGCCTCTAATGTCTGCTGGATTACTACTACACAGAGCACCGCCGCCAACTGATGAGCACGATTACCTTGTGTTCGCCGCAGAGCGGTCTACATGAGGAAACATCATAGAACAGTGAAGCGCATCGACTCGCATGGCAGAGTACACCTGTGTCAATCTCAGCTCCTTCACATCCTATCTAGAACTTGGCCTATTTTGCATTGTTTGAAGTCACTTAAACAGTGAAGAAAGGTCTTTCTGTGAGACTTCGGCGTCAACTGCCATCAAAATTACCATCCGGGAGACGTCTCGTCCAGGAACTTGTCTTTCTGGGAAACGTCTTTGCAGGAAAAAACCCATCTGGGAAAGTTACTATACGGGAAACGACCGTTACCCGTGTCTCAGCCATATCATGACTTACACACATAGTAGGTAATTTAATAAGATAATTGTAAACGCTGGACATTTTTACAAATTAATTGTTTTTATACCGTTTAATTGTTATTAGTGCTTGTACTTTCTTGTATTGTAACGCAAATGCGTCAGTCGTTTGCGCAATACAGATTACTTACATACTTACTTATGTAATCTACTGCGATCAATGATGTCGTCATCTGTCAGTCTGTCACGCTCACTACTGTTCAGCGAGTGTTTGCCACATATGGTTACACGATGTGGCTGTTGCAACATATTGTAGTCACTTGTTTAGTTCTCTATAATCATTAACAGTTTTACAGTTTAATTGAAAGCAGTATGTGTTTATGGGCCTCGTTTTGTACAGAATTAACTGACTGCATTTGAAGATTGCATTAACCATTACCTGATGTGATCCATGAGGCTGGTGTGTATGTGTACATAGGTCCAGATGGTTCAGCAGGCAGTCAGGGTGATACGGGCTTGACAGGCATGATTGGTCCATTGGGTGGTACTGGTAATACAGGGCCTACTGGCAGTCAGGGAGTACAAGGTGCTCGAGGCCCTCCAGGTCCGTCAGGATCTCTGGGTGCTATTGGTGCTACTGGTGAGTCCGGGGGACCAGGTGGCACTGGGGCTACTGGCTCAACAGGTGCTATGGGCCATGCAGGTATTGCTGGGCCAGTGGGGCCCTTGGGGCCTGAAGGAGACCTTGGCTCGACTGGTGCCACGGGGGATACTGGGCAGCCAGGAGACACTGGACCACAAGGCGCTACTGGAGGTGCTGGTGCTTCGGGGGGTCCCGGAGGAACTGGAGCTTCTGGCGGGACCGGTGCTACGGGAGCCTCTGGGATACCAGGAAAGACAGGTACTACAGGTTACACAGGGCCACATGGAGACACTGGGCCAAGTGGACCTCGTGGTATGCAAGGCCTCACAGGTGTGGTTGGAGACACAGGAGAATCTGGCAGTACAGGTGCCACTGGTGCGTCTGGGTCTATCGGTGTACGTGGTACAGTGGGAGTGGCAGGAGGTATGGGTGAGACGGGTCTGACAGGTCCACCGGGTCCACCAGGTGAGACTGGAGAGACTGGGCCAGCGGGCGGTTCTGGTGCTGCCGGAGCCACAGGAGCCACAGGTCCCATAGGTCAAGCTGGTGTGGCTGGAGCAGCCGGTTCACATGGGGATACTGGTGCGACAGGCCAACGTGGTATCCCCGGAGCAACTGGCAGTTCTGGACCTCTAGGTGTTCGTGGTATCCGTGGTCCTCTTGGCGCCACTGGTGCAACTGGTCCTAGTGGTCCACTGGGTGATACCGGTGATGTTGGAGATACAGGAGTTTCGGGTAGTACAGGATTCACAGGAGCATCGGGCCCAGTAGGTCCTTCTGGGAGTCCTGGTGCCACAGGTGCCACCGGTCCACAAGGCCCACGTGGTAGTGATGGTGCGTCGGGTCCAGCAGGTGCTCCAGGACTCTGGGATGGTGCTCCTGGAGATACTGGCGCTACTGGTCACACCGGATTCACAGGCGACGCTGGACACACTGGAGCAAGTGGTGTACAGGGAGACATCGGTGTGGTGGGTGCTACTGGCCACACTGGACCAGTTGGGTCCATCGGAGATACTGGTCTACCAGGTGACCCTGGAACAGAGGGATCCACCGGGGCGACCGGATCAACAGGAGCAACTGGGGCAACTGGTAGAGATGGAACACCTGGAGACACTGGAGCACCTGGTGGGGATGGGGCTACTGGTGACACTGGGCTTCGAGGTTCAATTGGAGACAGAGGTATAGCTGGCAGTCGTGGAGTGAATGGACTTCCTGGTTCCACTGGAGATACAGGCAAGAACTTTTAGCTTTTAGTTTTGTTTGACTGCATCAACTATGTGAGATTCAGACTATTGCAGTCAACTGTTCTTACTTATTCAGCAGATGGTGCCACTGCCACGAAGTGGTCATTACAAAATTACTGTATGCACTTGTTTAAAATGTTGCTTTAGCGTCTTGATTAATAAGAGTTCTTGATATACAGTTGAATGTTCTGCACATTCACAGATTAGCAGAAGGGAGTGTTTAGTGCTTAGCGGGGGTTAGGCCATGTTTTATTGCAGCCATGCATTGGCAAAGAATAGCAATAAATCTGAGTACTTCTGGGGAAGAAATATTTAGCTTTTTGTCGCAGTAGAGTATGTTTCAGTGGTTATGGGTCAATATTCCGAAAGTTAGATATTCCAAAGGTTCATGTGGGTTGGGCCTAAACCTAACCCTAATCCTAATGCTAAACCCTAACCAAAACCCTGAACACGGGTTATGGGTTTTACATGTCAGCCTTTTCAGCCTTTGGAATAACAGAACTTTGGAATATCATGCAGTTACCTTTTCAACAACGGCAAGTTGTCATGTGTGTTGTAATGTTTCTGGCAACAGGTCTGCGAGGCCGAACTGGTGTACGAGGGGCTACTGGTGCAACTGGCAGTCCAGGACTTGTCGGAGCACAGGGTCTGCGTGGTCCAGGTGGTAGTACTGGCACAACTGGCAGTACTGGACCTCCTGGTGTGATTGGCAACACTGGAGCAACAGGACCTCTTGGTTTCACTGGCAATATTGGATCCAGTGGCTTGCCTGGACCTAGTGGATCACCTGGGCAACCTGGAGCAGCAGGAAGTACTGGTTTTCCTGGACTGCAGGGAGATACAGGAAGACCTGGGATTCCTGGTGACACTGGGTTTACCGGCTTCACGGGAATGACTGGAATGACTGGAACTACTGGGCCTCGGGGATCACCTGGATTCCCCGGAACCATTGGAGTGAAAGGTCCAGTGGGTCCCCGTGGATTCAGAGGTCCACAAGGAGCCACAGGCTTTCCAGGTGCGTTCGGATCGCCTGGTATCATAGGCAGATCTGGCAGAACAGGTGCTATTGGGTCTACTGGAGCGACTGGATATACTGGGCAACCTGGAGACGCTGGGAGTCCAGGGGTGAGTGGGGCAACTGGAATGTCTGGTACTAGTGGAATGCGAGGAAGGAGTGGAGCTACTGGTCCATCTGGTCAGGTTGGTAGAGCAGGCATTCCAGGTGACATAGGTGCAACAGGGCGTCGTGGCTTGACGGGAGTGGTTGGTGTGAAAGGAGCGTCAGGCCGTACTGGTGCATTTGGAGCAACTGGAGTGACTGGGCCGCGAGGTGGCGTAGGGTCAACAGGGTTACGAGGTCAGACTGGAGTGGTGGGACACGCTGGGGCTCCAGGACCTCGTGGCAGGACTGGACAGGTTGGATCTATTGGAGCGACTGGCACTACGGGTTCTACTGGAGGTACAGGATTCCCTGGTTTCACAGGTGCAACTGGCGCTACTGGAGTTGCTGCCCCAGCAGTGTTTGGAAACCCTACTGGTATGTGAAAATACTACTACTTGATGATATAATAGTACATCATTACCAACATGCCATTTTGTCATTTTGATCTACATGAATGAATGTTCTGTGCAGTGGCGTCACCAGGATTTGGCGCGAGAGGGGGGCTCGAAACCGAGATGCCAAAAATATATTCATCTTTATTCACCGTAAAGATAGCAGAAGAAACAGCTTAACTAACTTAACTAAGTAACAACCTCAATTATGTGTATGTACATTTTGCATTACCATTTTGCAGCAAGTGTATGCCTATATTGTTTGTTGCTTAGTTGTATATATACACATACATACAACTAAGACCCATCAAATAAGTTGGCAAAAACAGCACTGCGCAGCTGGCGTGCGGTCCGGACATTGTTACCAACTTGCATAAAAACACTATGCAACTGCCGGCGCGCATCATTCGCAAACAGCATGCACAGGCTGTTTTCTGATACAGCAAACCTCTGCAAAAAGCTAGCAGTA